>Ga0316204_10008720_pt1 | contig 13882 bp, 16 predicted proteins | sample 6monrhotite_MG_2_FD_205661 | JGI IMG/M metagenome (GOLD analysis project Ga0316204, IMG submission 205661) | Microbial mat bacterial communities from mineral coupon in-situ incubated in ocean water Damariscotta River, Maine, United States -... | ecosystem: Environmental > Aquatic > Marine >... | reverse complement strand
ACCGGGGTGGAGACAGCCCGAGAAAACTGCACGTGTGGGACGTCACGGATGTCACACTTAAATCATACGCGTTACCCGGCATTCGCCGGCGTCCCACACCCTCCCATCCCTCCAGCGGCAAGCCGCGTGGAGATTTCAGTGCAGACCAGCGCCGCCGAGAAACAAGAGGTCGAAATGAGAAAGAACCACCCCAAACAACCCACCACCCTCAAATACAATGACGACCCGCTGATGGGCGCCTACCAGGCCGCCGCCCTCGACATGCTGTTCGAGGGCATGTTGTCGGCCTCGCAGGCGAGCGAGCCGGATCGGGTGATGGCCTTTGCCGACAAACTATTGCGCCATGTGCCCGAACGCCGGATCGGCCAGGCCTGGATTGACAGCATGACCATGCTCTCCCGCGACAAGCCGGTCCGCTACCGCGCCATCAAGAAGCGCGTACGCGAATTGTCCGCCTGGCAAGGGTTCACCGATGCGGAGGGTTAGGTGCGGTAGACCGGCACACCTTGTTTTCGCCGGCGCCGCACAAAGGGAAAGGTATGATCAACGCGCCGCCATCTCGCTCTGCCAGGAAAGCCTCGACCGCGCGTGCGCGTTAGTCATACCTGTCCCTTTTTACTCCCGTCCAAGCCGACCACCCCTCCCCATAAGCCTCCATCCCTGCTACACCCCCGCGCCATGACCGAAACGACACCGCAATTTCCCTGGACCGCGACGGCCCTCACCCTCTTCCCCGAGGCCTTCCCTGGCGTGCTTGGGGTGTCATTGATCGGGGGCGCTGCGAATCGTGGACTTTGGGCACTTGAAGCTGTGGACATCCGGGAGTTTTCCCGTCATAAGCACCGCTCCGTTGACGACACTCCGTCTGGCGGGGGTGCTGGTATGGTGCTCCGGCCTGATGTGGCGGCAGCGGCGATCGATGCGGTACAGTCTGACTGGCCTGGTCAGAAACGGCCGTTGATCTATTTGACTCCCCGGGGACGGCCACTTTCTCAAGCGCGAGTGCGGGAATGGGCGGCTGGTGCCGGAATTGTAGTGTTTTGCGGACGCTTCGAAGGCCTCGATCAAAGGGTCATTGAAAGCCGCGAGATGGAAGAGGTCAGTGTCGGCGATGCCGTGCTGGCCGGGGGCGAAGCCGCCGCACAGCTTCTCATCGAAGCCTGCGTGCGATTACTCCCCGGCGTGCTGGGCGACCCGGCCTCGACCGAAGATGAGAGTTTCGAGGGCGACCTCCTTGAATATCCTCACTATACGCGACCGCGCGTTTGGGAGGACAGGGAGATACCCGAAGTCCTGTTGTCGGGGCATCACGGCCAGATCGAGGCCTGGCGCCGACAGCAAGCGGAAGAGATAACGAGGAAGCGCCGCCCGGACCTTTGGTCCCGGTTTCTGGGGCGCAAGGAGAATGCGCGATGAATATGATCGAGCGGATTGAGCAAGAAGAAGCTACCCGCGTCCTTGGCGACAAGGTCCTGCCTGATTTCGCCGCTGGCGATACGCTGCGCGTTCACGTGCGCATCAAGGAAGGCGAACGCGAACGCGTCCAGGCCTATGAAGGCGTCTGCATCGCCCGCAATGGTGGCGGCCTCAATGAGAGCTACACCGTTCGCAAGATCTCCTTCGGTGAAGGTGTCGAGCGCGTCTTCCCGGTGTATTCGCCAAACGTTGAGCTGATCGAAGTTGTCCGCAAGGGCAAGGTTCGCCGCGCCAAACTGTATTATCTGCGTGATCGCCGCGGCAAGTCAGCCCGGATCACCGAGCGCACCACCGGTCGCGGCATCGTCAAGCGCGAGCCGAAGAAGAAGGGCTAACGCCTCTCTTGCATACCGCATCAAAAACGCCCGCTGGCCAACCAGCGGGCGTTTTTTTACGTCTCATTAACACATCATGGCCGGTTTTGCGTCCCGAGTCCGGATTTGCGGGTGCGGCGACAACAGCCTGCGGCCAGACCCGCATTTAAGGACTCGAGGCTGATTCAGCCGTCCGAGGCCTCGATTTTGTGCATGTCATCATCGGATAATCCGAAATGATGCCCGATTTCATGCACCAGGACATGACTGATGAGCTCGCCCAACGTCACCGTTTCGCGCTCGGCCCATTCATCAAGAATCGGGCGGCGGAACAGGAAGACACGCGAGGCCTCCGGCGAGGGATCGAGATTGGACTGCTGCGTCAGATCCACGCCCATATACAAACCGCTCAACTCGAACGGATCTTCCAGACCGACCGCCTCGAGCATTTCCGCATCGGCGAAATCAGCCACGAAAAGCTCAACATGGCCGCACATCGCCCGATAGGCCTCGGGCAGGCCTTCCCAGGCGTTTTTGGCCAGGGTTTCAAAGTCCGACAGGGTCGGCGGTGTCAGATTGGCGATCTTGGTCATGGGACGATTTCCGGTTTTGCTGCCTCGCCTCTAACCGGTCTTGGCGGCCAGTGCACGCTCCAATGCCGCCGCGGCATGACGCCGGCAACTTGTCATGCGAACAAAAACCGAACAAACTGGCCGCATGGAGTTTTCCGACGTCGCCTCTGATCGCAATCCGCAGATCGATGATGCCCAGGCCCTGATGCGCGGGGCAGCCCGTCTGCTCTGGCAAATGGGGTTCAGCGCGATTCCGGAGTTTTCCCTGCCCGATGGCCGCCGCGCCGATCTCGCCGCGATTGGCCGCAAGGGCGAAATCATCATTATCGAGGTCAAGTCCGGCATTGCCGATTTTCGCGCCGACAATAAATGGAATGATTACACCGGCTATTGCGAGCGGATCTATTTCGCGGTCTCGCAGCGCTTTCCCCACGAGGTGATCCCGGAGCATGCCGGCCTCATCGTCGCTGACGGGTTTGGCGGCGCAATCGTGCGCGAAAGTCCTGTCCTCACCCTGGCCCCGGCCCGGCGCAAAGCGCTGACCTTGCGCTTCGCCCGCGCAGCTGCCGACCGGCTGATGCGGGTTGGCGAGGGCGAGCAGGCTGGCTACAGCGTTGAAGACAGCTGAACCGGTGCGCGATCAGGCCTCGGGCTTGACCCGCCAGGGCGGATCGATCCGATTGACGCCGCCATGATAGAGCTTGATCAAATGGCCGTCCGGGTCACGCAGATTGGCCTCACGCCAGAGCCAGCTCATATCCGCCGGCTCGGTCTCGAACTCAAAGCCTTCCGCCTGCAGCGCCGTGACCTCATCATCGAGCGCATCGCATTCCAGATAGATCACGGCGCCGGGCACAACCGGTTCAGGCGTCAGATGCAGCGAGAAAGTGGTATCGCCCTGGGGCGCGAGAAAGCGCGAATAATGCGGCGAATCGACCAGTAGCCGAAAGCCGAGACGCTGATAGAAACCCTTCGACCGTGGAATATCACTGACCGGAATCGTCAACTGGTTCAGTCGCATCGCTCACTCCCGTGTAATCGGCAATCTCGTCGAGCGGGCGCAAGAGCCGGTCGAGACTGAGATCGCTCAGCAGATAGGCCCAGCCTGCCGTGCGGACATTGATCGCATCGGCCGCCTCACGCCCGCCATCGGTGACAGCGACCGCATTGATGACAGCCCAGCGCGTCTCGCCCAGGGCGAGAATGTCGAGGCTGACGCGCAAGCCGGAGAAGGTTTCCTCGACATGCCGCCCGACCGGTTCGCCGCGCAGACGGTCGGCCCGGCGCACATCGCGAAAACGGATACGCGACAGCGCGGCGGACGGCCCATTGCCGGCACCCGCCGTGATCGGCCGCCAGCCGCCCGGTTCGCGCAGCGAGAAATTGCGCGCCGAACGCCCGGCGCGCTCGAATACATAGGCCGGACCACGCTCGGGTGTGATCAGGGTGCGGGCGATATCGGTTGAATCGAGGGCGAGAAAGTCGAGATCAATCCAGCCATCAGCCAGGGCGATGGCCGGGATCGCCGCGCCGCCGCCGGAAAGTTGTGCGGCATAGCTTCGCGGCCGATCCGGGAAGCGAAGATAGACCCGGCCATTGCGGGCCGCGCCGATCATGATGTCGGTCAGAACCACGCCATCAGCTCCGCGCACTGTCAATCGTGTGCCGGCCCCGGCCTGGCCATTTTCGGCCAGGTCGAGCCGCGCATGCTTGCTCGGATCTGCGGTGCGGGCGCCGACATAGCTCAGATCGGCCAGGAAGGCGTCCAACTCGGCCAGGCGTTCCGGAATCACCGGATGATCATCGCGGCTCGGCATCACCCAGCCCGCCTCGCCACGCGCCAGAAGGAAATGATCCTCGGGGCCGGTGATCTCGATCTCGCGCGCATTGGCGACACTGGCCGACCAGTCCGGCAAGACAGGGCCGCTGACATCGGGTCGCCAGTCACGCTGCAGCTGCAAGGCAATCGTGCCGGCACCGGCGGCCAGAAGCAGTATTGCAGCGCCACCTGTGACCAGCAATTGGCGCAGTCTCTGACGATCCATCGGCCGGCTCATTTTGCGCTCCTGCGGCGGCGGGTCAGAGCCCCGGCAATACCCATCAGGACCACAAGAGCCGGCGGCACGCCAATCGTCCAGAATTGCAGATTGGAATTGAGGGCATCGATATCATGGCGGAATTCGCGCTCAACCTCGCGCAGATGGGCCCGCGTGCTCAGGATTTGCTGCCGCAGCGCCACTGCTTCATCGCGTCCGGCCCGGGCCCCCGGATCGGCAAGGCCCGATGCCTGGCCGGAACCGAGCAATTCCTGCAAGCGGGTCTCCGCCGCGTCGATTTCTGCCTCGAGCCGGTCCTGGATCTCGACATAGCGCGCTTCGGCCTCGGTGCGCAGGGAGTCGACCCGCGTCATTGGTCGCGCCGAAGGCGCTCGCGAACGCAGGCCGATCAGGGCCGGGTCGCCGGCGGCCATATCAACCAGATTCATCGCCAGGGCCAGATTGTCGGCCACGATCATATCGCCTGCCGCCGGGTCGGTGCGCAGATAGAAACTGTCATCGAGCCAGTCGATATCGGCCACGACCGTCAAATCGAGCGCGGTGACCGAGCGGGTGAGGTGATCGGCCGGACTGAACATGGCGTCAGCGGCAGGCGGACCGTCGGGGAAGGCCGAGCCGGTTTCTCCGCGCAGCCGCGCGCCGAGCACGACCGGTTCCCGGCCGGCCTGATAATCCCGCAACAAATCATCCGGGCTGGGCGCGCCGGCCGCGATATCGGCATCGACCAGAGCGCCGTCAGGGCTGGTTGTCATCAACGCCGTCACTGCAAGCCCGCTATCAGGCAGGAAGGTGAGCGCGCCGGGGGATCCGAAATTAATGCCGCGATCGAGGGTCGCTGTGGCCAGGTCCTCGCTATTGATCTGGGCGCTGCCGATTGAAAACCACAGCGGATAAGCACGGCGGCGGGCGCGACCATCGGTGTCGATAATCTCGACGGGCAGGCCGAGTGTGCGGTCCATCGCCACGGTTTGGCTGTCCCAGGCGACGCCCCAATTGGCCAGCAGCATGGGCAGATCCGAGGCGCGCTGGGCATCGACTGGCGGCAAGCCATCGAGACCGGGGCGCAGCGCCATATGGGCCATCGGGTCGATAAACAGCAGCACGCGCCCGTGCCGCAGGGCGAACTGGTCGATCAGATAGAGCTGGCCTTCATTGAGCCGGCCGGGGTGGATTATCATCAGTGCGGCGGCGTCCGGGATACGATCGAAATCGCGTTCGAGCCATTGCAGATCATAGGCATTATTGAGATCGGCAATGAAACGGCTGGGCGCACCGCTGGAGGGGTCGAGCGGCAGGCCGGTCAGGATCGCCAGTCGCGGACGCTCAGGCCGGTCGATATCGGAGATAAGCCGCGTCAGGTCATATTCCAGCCGCGCTTCATCGGCCTGTTCGAACAAATCGATGACCGCTTCATCATCGACCGAATTACGGCCCACCAGGCCGAAGAAAATCTGTTCGCCGGTATCGGTTGGCAAGGACGCCAGCCCGGCCGCCAATGCTTCATCCTCGGCCTGGGAGAAGGGTGCCGGGTCAATTTCGATCAGGCGGATACGGCCGCCGGATTGCTTCTCATAAGCGCGCAGTAATTCGCGCACCCGCGTGGCATAGCTGCGCACGGCTGGATATTGCGCCGCTTCGGCCCGGGAATGATAAAAACGCCACTCAACCGGTTCATTGAGGCGGTCGATCACGGCCAGCGTGCCGGGCGAGAGCCGGTAGAGACCATTCTGGGTCAGATCGATCCGCACGCCGGGCAGAACCTGACCCGCCAGGAATGTACCGGCGAGAAAGATCACGACGATGCTGGTCAGCATCAGCGGTAGATAGAGCGCCTTTTTCATCGCCCGCCCCCACGCTGTTCGGCGATCATCACACCCGCCGCTGCCAGCGAGGCAATAATCAAGCCGATGAAATAGAGCAGGTCGGTCAGATCAATCACGCCATTGCGAAAGGCGTCATAATGTTCGAGAGCGCTTAGCCCGGCGATGAATTCCGACAGGGCCGCCGGCGCATTCTCGCCCAGCACTGACAGCACCAGGGGGAGACCAGCCATGGTCAGCAGGAAACAGGCCCCGGCACCGAGCACGAAGGCGACGACCTGGTTGGCCGTCGTTGCCGACAGGGCCTGACCGATGGCGAGATAGCCACCCGCCAGCAGCAGGGCGCCCAAATAGGCCGTCGCGATCGCCATATTATCAGGCTCGCCAAGGTAATTGGCCGCTATCCACATCGGTGCGGTCAAGGCGATGGCCGCCGCGGCCACGGTCCAGGCGGCGAGGAATTTGCCCCCGGTCGAGGCCCAGAGCGGGATGGGCAGCGCCATCAGGAATTCCAGCGTGCCGCGATCTCTTTCCTCGGCCCAGGCCCGCATCGCCAGGGCTGGCATCAGGATCACCAGCAGCCAGGGGAGATAATCAAAAAGAGGCGCGAGATCGGCGCGATTTGTGTCGAAGAAACGACCGATGTGAAAGGCAAAGGCCGGCGCGGCAAACGCGAACACCGCCAGAAAGACATAGGCGAGCGGGGTTTGGAAATAAGCCGTCAATTCACGGCGATAGACGGCAATCAGCGATCCCATCATGCGGCCTCACCAAGCGGGCGCGGGCCGGCGGTCAAATGCCGGAAGGCCGCTTCAATCGTTCCATCAGGCGTCAACCGCTCCAGCGCGTGCGGCGGACCGTCGAACAGAAGACGGCCCTGGGCGATTATGATCGCCCGGCTGCACACGGCCGGGACTTCGTCGAGAATATGGGTCGAGATGATGATTGCCTTTTCCGGCGCCATTTCACGAATCAGATCGCGCACGCCATCCTTTTGATTGGGGTCGAGCCCATCGGTCGGCTCGTCGAGAATCAGCACGGCGGGGTCGTGGGCAATGGCCGCTGCGAGGGCGGCGCGGCGCTTATAGCCCTTGGACAGCGTGCCGATCGGCTGTGATGCGGCGGCGCCGAGCCGGGCGCGGTCCAGCGCCAGCTCGGTCGCCCGCTTCAGCGCATCACCTGTAAAGCCGCGTACCTGCAGACCGAAGGCCACGAAGGCGCGCGGCGTCATCGCCGGGTAGGCCGGCGCACCTTCGGGCAGATAACCGAGCCGCGATTGCGCCTCGATCCTGTCCTGAACACAGTCATGGCCGGCAATGCGAGCAGAACCGGAATCAGACTCAAGACAACCGGCCAGCATTCGCATGGTCGTGGTCTTGCCAGCGCCATTGGGGCCGAGAAAACCGAGCACTTCACCGCGCTCAAGACTGAAGCTGACATCGTCGACGGCCCGCAGACCTCCGAATTCTTTCACCAAATGGTCGGCAACCAGCATGGAAAGGGCTCACGTATTGCAGACCCTAGCGTTAGCGCGGTGCAGGCCACTTGGCCAGTGCGAAGGCGGGTCGCAAAAACAAATTCGGGGAAGAGTGTCGACCGGCACGCGGCTCTTGATCCGGGGGGCTGGGGGGGCTGTTTAAAACCAGGACCCAGAGCTTTGATGCGGCCGATCGACCGGCAAACCGTGGCGGTGCGGTGCGGCGCGAACGGGCCGAAAATATGGCAGCTTTGCGGCACAGGGTGAAATGTTTGTAAGCTGACGCCCACGACTCACCATTGATTCAACCGACAGGAGAAAACACGTGGTGGCAGGTTCTCAATTCGCGAAACGCGCGCCCGCGCCTGTCATGTGGAATCGGCTCGAACTGTCCGACATCCTCAATGTTTATGGCCGCTATGTCGCGATGGGCGAATGGAAGGATTATGCGATTGACGGATTGGCGACCAATGCCGTGTTCTCGATTTACCGCCGCGCCAGCGAAGTGCCGATGTTCGCCATCATCAAGACCCCCGCCGATGCCCAGCGCCAGGGCATGTACAAGGTGGTCGCCGTGGACGGCCAGGTCCTCAAACGCGGCCATGAACTGGCCCAAGTGCTGAGGGTGTTCGACAAGAAGCGTTTCTCGGTCGTGGACTGAGCCTCAAGGCCTGGTCTTCCGGCCAAGAAAAAACCCCCGGAGCCAGGCTCCGGGGGTCAATTTCAGAACGGGGTAATCCCGATCAATTGCGCCAATCCAGTTGCACCAATCTAGTTGCGATTGCCCATCAGCATCATCAGGAACTGGAACATGTTGATGAAGTTGAGATAGAGGCTGAGCGCGCCATAGGAGGTTGCGACCGACATCTGGGCCTCATCGCCGCCAAGCTGATAATAGGTCACCTTGAGGCGCTGGGTATCATAGGCGGTCAGGCCGGCGAAGATCGCCACACCGATTATCGAAATCACGGTCATCATGATGCTTGAGGCCAGGAAGACATTCACGACCATGGCGATGATCAGGCCGATCAGTCCCATCATCAGGAATGAACCCATTCCGGTCAGATTGCGCTTTGTCGTATAGCCCCACAGGCTCAGCCCACCGAAGGCGGCGGCCGTGATGAAGAAGACCTGGGTTACGCTTTCTGTGGTGTAGTTCAGGGCCCAGATTCCGAGCGAGGCACCGATCAGCGAAACGACAGCCCAGAACAGCAGGTTTGCCGCCGATTTTGACGGGCTGCGCATCATGAACATCGATCCGAACAGGATGATGAGCGGTGAAAAGGCGAGCACAGTCCCGAGCAGGGTCCGGGCCATATAGGTCGCAGGCCCGCTGGCCGTCTGAACCAGGACCGGATGGTAGAGCATCTCGGTTACGGCCGGGACACTCGACGTCACGTAGGCGAGCACGCCGGACAAGACGAGGCCAAGGCCCATCTTGTTGTAGACGCCGAGCATGAACTTGCGCAGCCCGGCGTCGACGGACATGTCCAACGAAGGCGTGCCGGCATGGGTGCGTGAAAAGTCATTCATGGTTTCGGTCTCTCATTCCTGTTTGCGCCCGGCTAGGCGCTTTGAATACAATATTGTCTCACCCCGCGGCGATTGCAAGACGGGACGCAAAGGCTTCGCATCCCCCCTTTGGGCCCAGCTTTCACGCCTGGGCCGCGTTGAGCGCTCGCGCGGCGGGAATCGAGAGCGCGGCCCGGGCGACCAAGGCACCTCCGGCTGCGGCCGACAGGATGGCGATCGCACTCACACTCCCAACGGCGAGCCAGTCCGGCGCCCACACGGCCTCGACCAATTGGGTCATCACATACCAGGCTGGTGGAATCGCCAGCAGCAGGGCCAGCACGGTCGCCATCACGCCGACCAGTCCGAATTCGAGCGCAAAGATCGCCAGCACGCCGGCTGGGGTGACACCGAAGGTCTTCAGCAGCGCCGCATCGGTGACACGGCGCCGCGCCGCCGCGGCGAAGGCGCCGAGCATAACCAGCGCTCCCGCCAGCGCCACGACACCGGCGACAGCATTGATCGCCACACTCGTCTGCGCAAAAACTTCGGCCGCCGCCTGCAGGCGTTCGCGGACGCGATAGATCACCGCGTCCGGGAAGGCTGCCCCGATCGCCGTCGCTATGCCGTCTTCCGAGCCCGGCTCCGCCCGCAACAGCGCGGTCTGCCTTGGATTGGCGGCTTCCAGCGTGCCCGGTGCGAAGACGATGGCGACATTGACCCCGAAACTACCCCAGTCAATGGTTCGCAGGCTGGCAATTTCGGCCGTGATCTCGCGACCGAGAATTCGCAAGGTCAGACTGTCACCCACTCCGACGCCAAGCCCGCGCGCCGCATCACCCTCGATCGAGATCAGCGGCGGGCCGGCATAGTCTTCCGGCCACCACGCCCCGGCCTCGAGCACAGTCTCGGGGGGGATTTGCGCCAGATAGGTCAAACGCGTCTCGCCGTCGACCAGCCAGCGTTCAGACGGGGCGACCGCTTCCAGATCGAGTGGCTCGCCCTTGATGCCGGTGATCCGGCCCAGCAGTGCCGGCGCCCGGCGGTAGCGGTCCGGATCGGTAATCGCGGCCCCGGCCTCCGCCGCGATGCGATCAAATTCCTCGCCGCGGTCGGACGGAATCTGGGCGATTACGAGGCTGGGCAGATTGGCCGGCGCCGTATCGCGGATCTGGGTCACCAGATTATGCTGCACCAGCGTCACCACAGCGAGCAGGGCCAGGCCGAGCCCCAGCGCGGGGGCTGCGACCGGAGCCACCGAACCGGGCCCGCCCAGCTGGGTCAGCGCCAGGCGCAGAGCGCCGCGAGCCCGGTGCGCCAACCAGCGTGCCAGCCGGCGCAAACCGAAGGCCGCACCCCAAAGCAGGGCAAAGACCACAACAGCAAAGCCCAGCATCACACCGGCCACCATTGGCGACGGGCTGAACAGAACGGCCAGCGCAATGAAAACCAGCCCGGTCAGCAAAGCGGCAATCCGCTCGCTCCATGGCGTTGCGTTCTGTCCTCGCGCCTCGCCGCCGAGCAAAGCCGAAGGCGGGGTCGCCCGGGCACGCCCGATCGCCGGCAGCGCGAAAGCCAGCGCCGAAAGCATGCCGAACAGAACGGCCAGCCCAAGCGGGCCTGGATAGACGCCCGCCTGGACCGGGATCGGCAAGGCATCGCCAAACACCTGCACCAGGGCGATCGGGGCCAGGGCCCCCAGCCCGGCACCCAGCACGCAGCCAGCCAGAGCCAGCACAAGAATCTGCAACAGATAGGCCAGCCGGATCGTCGCCCCATCGGCGCCAAGCGCCTTGAGTGCCGCAATCGAGCCGGTTCGGGTCGACAGGAAGGTAGAGACCGCCTGCGCGACGCCGAGGCCGCCAGCCAGCAAAGCCGCCAAGCCGGCGACAGCAAGGAATACACTGAGATTGTCGAGCAAATCATCGAACTGATCGCCCAGATCATCTCGCGTGGTGATATTGATGCCCTGTTCGCGCAGACGCGGCGTCAATTGCGCGCCGAGCGCCGCCAGATCAGCCTCCCCATCATCGAGCACGGCCCGCAAGCCCGATCGATAGATTGACCCCTCAGCCATCAGGCCCGCGCCCTCGACCCGGTCGAGCGCGACCAGAAGACGTGGCGCGAAATCGAAACCGAGATCCAGCCGGTCAGGCTCACTGACCAGTTCGGCACGCAGTTCAAACACCTGACCGGCCAACTCGATGCGGTCGCCGATCTGCGCATTGAAGACACGGAAGATATCCGGATCGGCGGCAGCGCCCGCAACACCATCACGCGACGCCAGCAAATCAGCCAGCGGCTGCTCCGGAACCGTCAAGACCGCCCCGAGCAGTGGATAGGCGGCATCGACGCCGCGCAGCCGGATCAGCCGCCGGACATCGTTGAAGCTCGCCATGACATTGATGTCGGCGATTTTCGAAACGCGGCCGGCCGCAGCCATCTCCTCAACCAATTCGTCGGGCAAGGCGGCGCGTTGCACAGAAAACGACAAATCGCCGCCGAGAATCCGGCTGAGCTCGCCGGCAACGCCCTGGCGAAACATCGCGCTTGCCGAGCCCGCTGCGGCAATCGCGGCGACGCCAAGCGTCAAGCAGGCCAGGAAGACCATGAAACCACGCATGCCGGCGCGCAATTCCCGTCCGGCAATCCGCAGGGCCAGGCCCGCATTCATGACTGGATTGCCCCGTCGCGCATTTCAACGATGCGATCAGCCCGGCTGGCGAGCTCACGATCATGGGTGACCAGCACCAAAGCTGCGCCATGCTGACGCGAGGCCTCGAACAGGAAGTCGGCGATCATGCTACCGGCCGCGCTATCGAGATTACCGGTCGGTTCGTCCGCGAAAATAATCTCCGGTCCCACCGCCAGCGCCCGCGCCACGGCAACGCGCTGCTTCTCGCCGCCCGAGAGCTGCCCGGGGTAATGCGTCAACCGGTGCTCGAGGCCGACCAGGGCCAGCGCCTCCGCGGCGCGTTCGCGTACCCTGTCCTGACGGGCGATCTCCAGCGGCGCCATGACATTCTCCAACGCTGTCATGGTCGGCATCAGATGGAAGGACTGAAATACAAAACCGACGCGGCCGCGGCGCAGACGGGCCAGCTCGCCCTCATTGCGGCCGGTCACCGCATCGCCAAGCAGGATGATCTCGCCCGATGTTGCCCGCTCGAGGCCGGCCGAGACCGCCATCAGCGAGGATTTGCCCGATCCCGACGGGCCGACAATGGCGACGCTCTCGCCGGGTCGCACATCAAGGCTTACATGGTCGAGAATATGCACCGGGCCGGAAGCGGCCATGAGCGTCAACTCTACATCGCGCAGCGACAGGACGGGGGGAAGGCTGGTATCTGTCATCGCGGATCCGGAATTTGCGTCGATATCGAATTTCGATATATGTCATAGGGCAGCATTCGGCAAAGGCCTTCTTTAACATGCGTCACATGCTTCACCTTGTCGTGATCGGACTGCTGGCAATCACCGCGCCGGCCTTCGCCGCGGACGACCCGCCCGCCTATCGCCTGGTCGTGCTCGGCGACAGTCTGAGCGCCGGTTTCCGCCTCGACGATGACGAGGCCCTGCCGGCCGCGCTGGGTCGCGCCCTCGCAGCGCGCGGTCTGACCCGGGTGATCGTGATCAATGCCGGCGTTTCCGGCGACACAATGGCGGGTGGTCTGGCCCGGTTCGATTTCTCTGTCGGGCCCGATGCCGACGGGGTCCTTATAGCGCTCGGCGCCAATGATGCGCTTCAGGGCCAGCCGCCAGCCCAGGCGCGAGCCAATCTGGCCGCGATGATTGAGCGGGCCAAGGCGCGCGGTCTCGATGTCGTCCTCGCCGGCATGCTGGCGCCGGTGAATATGGGCGCGCAATACCGGGAAGAATTCGACGCCATCTATCCCGAGTTGGCAGAGGCAGAGGGCGTGGCGCTCTACCCTTTCCTGCTGGCGCCAGTGGTCTTGCATCCGGAATTCCTGTTGCGCGACGGGCTGCACCCGACCGCGCCGGGCGTTGAGCGGATGGCCGAGCCCCTGGCGGATTTCGTCGCCTCGGTGTTGTTCGATCTGTCGGCAGCCGAGACGGCGACCAATCCAGTCCCTGGGCCGACACCATGAGCCAGCGCCTGTTTGCCGCCATCGGCCTGCAGGACAGCGTGTGCGAGCCGCTACTGGCGCTGCAATCGGGCTTGCCCGGCGCCAGCTGGCGACCGCGTGAAAACCTGCATCTGACCCTGCGATTTTTCGGCGATGTCGATGAGCGCAAGGCCGAGGATCTCGAACACGAATTGGCCAGAATCACCGCACCCGCCTTCGACCTGACACTCAAGGGTGCGGGCTGGTTTGGCCGCCTGGAACCGCATGCATTGTGGATTGGTGCCGAGCCCGACTCTGCCATGCTCGCCCTGCAGGCCAAATGCGAGCGCGCGGCGCGGCGTGCCGGGCTGGAGCCGGAACAGCGAAAATTCGTGCCGCACGTCACGCTGGCCTATCTGAGGCAGACGCCAGTGGAGGCGCTCGCCGGCTTCACGCAGGCGCTCGGCACCTTCCGGTGTGAACCGGCGAGGGTTTCAAGTTTCAGCCTCTATGCCAGCTGGCTGAGTCGCGGCGAGGCCAATATCTATGAGCCGGCGAGAAATTATCCGCTTGGCTAGACTAGTCCT
>Ga0316204_10008719_pt1 | contig 13884 bp, 11 predicted proteins | sample 6monrhotite_MG_2_FD_205661 | JGI IMG/M metagenome (GOLD analysis project Ga0316204, IMG submission 205661) | Microbial mat bacterial communities from mineral coupon in-situ incubated in ocean water Damariscotta River, Maine, United States -... | ecosystem: Environmental > Aquatic > Marine >... | reverse complement strand
GCAAATGAATTAATCGAACCAAATGATATTGTATTGCTCTCACCCGCATGTGCTAGTTTGGATATGTATTCAAGCTTTGAGGCTCGTGGAGATGCATTTATTGACGCGGTGAGGGAGTGTGCATGAACACTTTGAATCCGCAAAATTTATGGTATGACAGGAAGCTGCTTTTAGTTGTCGGTGTGCTTATGGCAGTCGGCTTAATTATGGTTACATCAAGTTCTTTTTATTATGCGGAAAATACTTTCTCTGGACGTTCATATCATTTTGTTAATCGGCACCTTGCTTATTTGTTTGTAACTATGATTGCTGGGTTGGTGGTTTTATCTCAGCCGATTATTCGATGGCAAAAATATGGTTCTTATCTTTTAGTATTAGGTATTTTGTTGTTAGTGTTAGTTTTGTTTGCTGGACGTAGTGTTAACGGAAGTAGACGTTGGTTAGCTTTTGGGCCATTAACCTTGCAAGTTTCTGAGTTAATTAAACTTTTTATTGTGGTATATATTGCAGGATATCTGGTCAGAAAGACTGATGATTTACAAACTAGCTTTAAAGGTTTTTTGAGGCCTCTATCTGTTCTGGCATTAATTTCTTTATTGCTTTTATTGGAGCCTGATTTTGGTGCAGTAGTTGTGGTTCTAGCGACCGCCTTGGCGATGCTTTTTTTAGGTGGGGCGCGCTTATGGCAATTTATTGGTTTGAGTGGGGCAGTCGGTATAATTTTAAGTGGTATTGCTATTTATGCTCCCTATCGACTAGAACGTATTTTAACCTTTTTAGATCCTTGGGCCGATCCCTTTGGTGCAGGTTATCAGTTGACTCAATCTCTCATTGCATTTGGTAGAGGAAGTATATGGGGACAAGGTCTGGGAAATAGCTTGCAAAAATTATCTTATCTGCCAGAAGCTCATACCGACTTTGTTTTCGCTGTATTGGCGGAAGAGTTAGGTTTGGTTGGTGTTGTCGCTATTTTGGTTTTATTTTTTATTGTATTTTTTCGAGCGATGAAAATAGGCCGAACCGCTTTAATGCAACAGCGTGCTTATGCTGCTTACTTAGCATATGGTATTGGTTTTTGGTTAACTTTTCAGGCGCTGATTAACATAGGTGTAACTAGTGGAGCATTACCAACCAAAGGATTAACTTTACCTTTTGTCAGTTATGGGGGTAACAGCTTATTGGTTTGTGGTATTGCAATAGCAATTTTATTGAGAATTGATTTTGAAAATAAAATGGTTGAACGAAAGCTTTTGTCTGTCAAAGATGCAGAATTAGATATAGCGGAGGGTAAAAATGACTAGTAATACCCTCGCAAAAAAACATGTTGCATTGATTATGGCTGGGGGAACCGGGGGACACATTTTTCCGGGATTGGCAATTGCAAACCAGTTACAGAAGCAAGGCTGGCTAATTCATTGGCTTGGTTCAAAAGGTGGAATGGAAGAAAAGATTATTTCGGAAAAAAATATATCATTGTTTCTAATTGCAATAACGGGACTTAGAAAAAAAGGAATTATTGGATGGATTAAAGCACCATTAAATTTAGCTTCTGCAGTTTATCAGTCATTAAAAATCATTAAAGAATGTCAGCCAGATATCGTGATTGGATTTGGTGGTTTTGCCTCTGGGCCTGGAGGTCTAGCCGCCTTTTTATTGGGAAAAAAGTTATTTATTCATGAGCAGAATGCGGTAGCTGGTTTAACTAATAAAATGTTAGCGAAATTTTCTACAAAGATATTTCAAGCTTTCCCAAATGCATTACACCATAAGACCTGTCAAACTATTGGCAATCCAATACGAGCAGAGATTAAAGCGATTACTAAAAAAGATAAAGCAACTGAGCAAAGAGCCATTAATGTTTTAGTTGTTGGCGGTAGTCGAGGTGCTATGTCACTCAATCAGTTTTTACCAAAAATCTTTTCTCGTCTGTTAAAAGAGAAAAAAATTAAGGTTGTTCATCAGTCTGGTAAAGGAAATTTAACAGAAACCGAGAGTAACTATGCGAACCAAGAAATACAGATGAGTGAACAATTACAGGTGATTGAATTTATTGGTGATATTGCGCAAAGTTATCATTGGGCAGATGTCGTTATTTGTCGAGCTGGAGCGTTAACGGTTGCAGAAATTTCAGCAGTTGGAGTGGCTGCCGTATTTGTTCCTTACCCTTATGCGGTCGACGATCACCAAACTTTAAACGCAAATTGGTTAGTTGAAAGAGGTGGTGCGATTCTTCTCCCTCAAAGTGAAATGCAATCACCAAGTGGAGAAAAGAAAATCGTTCAATTATTAAGTGATGTTAAACAAATTAATTGCCTTGCAGAAAATGCAAAGAAGTCCGCTTATTTAAATGCAGTAGAGATTATGACAAATGCGTGTGAAGATTTAGTAAAGGAGGCCGCATGAGTAATAACATCGCTTCTAGTTCAAATAGTTTTATTGCAAGTATTCCCGAGATGAGGCGAATACGACGAATTCATTTTATTGGCATTGGCGGTGCCGGTATGTGTGGAATTGCAGAAGTCTTACTGAATCAAGGGTATCAAATTACCGGTTCAGACCCAATAGATTCCGCAACGACTAAACGATTGAAAAGATTGGGTGCACAAGTTTTTCATCAGCATACAGCTAATAATATTTTGGGTGTTGATGTGGTAGTGGCGAGTACCGCAATTTCTAATGACAATGTTGAAGTAGAAGCCGCACGTTCTCGTCGAATTCCAGTGGTTCCACGAGCTGAGATGCTTTCTGAGTTAATGCGTTTTAGGCATGGTGTTGCGGTTGCAGGAACTCATGGTAAAACTACAACGACTAGTTTGCTTGCAACAGTTTTTGCAGAAGCAGGTCTTGATCCCACTTACGTAATTGGAGGATTACTTAATCGCTTAGGCGCCAACGCAAAACTAGGAAAAAGTCGATACTTTATAGCAGAAGCCGATGAAAGTGATGCATCTTTTTTACATCTTCAACCAATGGTTAGTATTGTTACCAATATCGACATGGATCATATGGATACTTATGGCGGTGATTTTGAAAATGTTAAAAAAACCTTTATAGAATTTTTACATAACCTACCTTTTTATGGACTAGCGGTTCTTTGTGGCGATGATGATGGTGTGAAGCAAATTATTCCTAAATTAATGAGACCTTATGTGACCTACGGTTTTTCTAAGGGTGTTGATTATCAAGCGATTGATATGAAGCAAAAAGGTGTTGTTAGTGAATTTAAAATTAAAAGAAAGGGTAAGCCCGGTCTAGTTAATATTTCATTGAACATGCCTGGTAAACATAATGTATTAAATGCGTTAGCCGCTTTTGTCGTAGCCAACGAAGATGGCGTTAAAGCTAAAGCAATTTCAGAAGCCTTAGCCACTTTTTCGGGAATTGGCCGAAGGTTTGAAAGTTATGGCGAGTTTAAAACTGACAAGGGCTGTGTTGATTTAGTTGATGACTATGGACATCATCCAACAGAAATAGATGCCACTATTGACGCGGTTAGAAACGGCTGGGCTGGAAAGCGATTGGTGATGGTCTTTCAACCACATCGTTATACCAGAACAAGAGATCTATATGAAGATTTTGCCAACGTGTTATCTAAGGTTGATGTATTGATCATTATGCAGGTTTATGCCGCAGGTGAAACACCGATTGCGGGAGCCGATAGTCGGTCGCTGTGCCGAACTATTCGTCAACACGGTAACATTGATCCAATTTTTGTTGAAGAGCCAGAAGATATAAAAATGGCATTAACAAAGGTTGTTCAGGATGGTGATTTAATTGTGACACAAGGTGCTGGAAATGTTGGTGGTTTAGCAAGATCTTGGGCGGAAGATAGTATGAATTTTATTAATCAACGATAATTATAAAATAGTTAAATGATGACTGTAAATAATAAAGAAAATAGATTAGCCGGCTACGGCAAAGTCGCTGTCCTACTCGGAGGGAAGAGTAGTGAGCGCGATATTTCTTTGTTATCTGGAGATGCTATTTATCAGGCTCTTTTAAGTAAAGGTATTGATGCAATAAAAATTGATGCTAAAGGTGAGTGGTATAAAACTTTATCCGAACAAAATATAGATAGAGTTTTTATCGCTTTACATGGCCGAGATGGTGAAGACGGTGTTGTACAGGGTTTTTTGCAAATATTAAACATTCCATATACCGGAAGTGATACAGCAAGCTCTGCGCTAGCAATGAATAAGCAGCATAGTAAGCAAATATGGAAACATCTAGGCTTTTCTACCTCGCCATTTGAAATGGTAATCCAAACTCAAAATTTTGATTTGGAAAGTGCGAAACAACTTGTGGGTAGGTTAGGTAATGAGCTTTTTGTTAAACCTGTCAGAGAAGGCTCAAGTGTTGGAATGTCAAAAGTGATAAATTTGAATGAGTTAATCACAGCAGTAAAACTGGCACAAAAATATGATGATGTTTTGATTGAAAAATTTATTGATGGAAAAGAATATACCGTCAGTATTTTAAATGGAATGGCGTTGCCAAGTATCCGCATGGTAACACCTAATTCGTTTTATGATTACGATGCGAAGTATTGTTCCAGCGCAACGGAATATTTTTGTCCAAGTGGGTTGAACGAAGAAGAGGAAAGTGCTCTAAGTCACTCTGCTGTTAATGCCTTTAATGCGTTAGGCTGTTCGGGATGGGGACGTATTGATTTCATTCGTGATGGAGGTAACGGTGAATTTATGCTGCTTGAGGCAAATACGGTTCCTGGTATGACTCACGCATCATTAGTGCCTAAATCAGCCAGAGTAGCAGGAATTGATTTTTCGGAGCTAGTAATGAGTATTCTGGATACTAGTCTTACCACTAAAAAAGTTAGTTGTTTTCAAGGGGAAGAAAATGGCTAAAAAAATGGCAGTCAAAAAAAGATTAAAGAATGATAAAAGGAAAATGAAAACCCCTTTGTCACCAATTTTAAAAATGCTTATAAAAATGCTTTTACCTATATCTGTAGTCGTTGGGGTAGCGTATGTTTCAATTCTATTGTCAGATGTTTGGAATGAAAAATGGCCAGTTAATAAGATTGCTTTAGAAGGCGAAAACAAACAAATATCTCACCACCATATATTAAGATTATTAGAGAATAGCAGTACTGGAATGTTGACGATTGATCTAGATGATTTAAGAAAAAAATCGCTAACAAATCCTTGGATAAAAAGTATTGAAATCAAAAAGAAGTGGCCGGAAACATTAATTTTTAATGTTGATGAGTACCTTCCAATTGGATTAGTTAATAATCATTATCTACTTGAAAATGGAAAATTAGTAGAAATAGAAAATTTGGAAGGTTCAGATAATTTATTGACTTTAAATATTAATCAAACTTGGTTAGAAGAAATTAAAGAACTAGCTAAATTAATTACTGAGTTGGATGCAATTAAGCAGGATTTTTTATCTCATCAGTTAGTGGTTGAGCGGTTTGTTATTGATGATACAAACAGTTGGTCAGTTGAGCTAGAAAACAGGCTAGTAATTAATGTTGGCCGTAAGTATCAACACAAGCGAATCGAAAGGTTTCTTCAAGTTTATGCAGAAATTGAAAACAAACAGTTGTTGCAAGCGATTGATTTGAGATACAGCAATGGTTTGGCAGTTAAATTGATGAAAAATTCTGCCGAAGCAAAGCAAAACGGATAATAGAGAGCTGATATATTATGTCAAAAACATTAGATAAAAAATTGATTGTTGGACTCGATATTGGGACTTCAAAAGTAGTCGCTATTGTTGGTGAAATTAGTAATGAAGGCACAACCGATATTATTGGTATTGGTAGTCATCCATCCAACGGTCTAAAAAAAGGTGTAGTGGTTAATATTGAATCAACGGTTCAGTCAATTCAACGTGCCGTTGAAGAAGCTGAATTGATGGCGGGATGTCAGATCCATTCTGTTTTTGCTGGAATTGCAGGTAGTCATATCAGAAGTTTAAATTCTCACGGAATTGTTGCAATTAGGGATAGTGAGGTAAATAAGAGTGATGTTGATCGCGTCATTGATGCTGCAAAAGCAGTAGCGATACCGGCAGATCAGAAAATATTACACATTATTCCTCAAGAATTTGTGATTGATAACCAAGAGGGAATTAGGCAGCCTATCGGTATGTCTGGTGTTCGTTTGGAAGCGAAAGTTCATATGGTAACTGGAGCTGTTAGCGCAGCTCAAAACATAGAAAAATGTATTATGCGTTGTGGTTTGGAAGTCGATAATGTCATTTTAGAGCAACTCGCTTCTAGTTACTCGGTATTAACAGATGATGAAAAAGAACTAGGGGTTTGTCTGGTTGATATAGGTGGTGGAACTACCGATATTGCGATATTCACAGAAGGTGCAATTAGACATACTGCCGTCATACCGATTGCAGGCGATCAAGTGACTAATGACATCGCGGTTGCTTTACGAACACCGACTCAACATGCGGAAGACATTAAAATAAAATATGCCTGCGCCTTAAGACAATTGACTTCGCTAGAAGACACCATTGAAGTGCCTGGTGTTGGTGATAGAGAGCCGAAAAGGATGTCTCGTCAAACTTTGGCCGAAGTGGTTGAACCTCGATACGAAGAGTTATTTACATTAATTCAAGCAGAATTGCGACGCAGTGGTTTTGAGGAAATTATTCCAGCCGGGATTGTTTTAACTGGCGGTTCTTCAAAAATGGAAGGTTTAATTGAGCTTGCGGAAGAAGTATTTCATATGCCGGTGAGATTAGGTATGCCACAAGGTGTTGCCGGTTTAGTGGATGTGGTTAGAAACCCAATTCATGCGACGGGTGTTGGTTTGTTGATTTATGGCCAGCAGCAAAATCATCATAGCAGTTCTTATGAAGAAAAATCAGGCTCGTTTAATCGACTATGGAGCACTATGAAGAGTTGGTTTAGTGGCTATTAAGTATTGTTCTCTTAATAATGAAAAAAGATATTAAGAAGTCGATATTGAAAAGTAACAAAGAGTTTTATTATTTATATTTATTTTTTATCTAAAAAATATTAGCAACCTAGAAGGGGATTCATTATGTCTAATATGTTTGAACTTGTGGATAGCGTGCGTGACAACGCTGTTATTAAAGTAATTGGTGTTGGCGGTGGCGGCGGAAACGCTGTCGAGCATATGCTTAAAGCCAATGTTGATGGTGTGGAATTTATTTGTGCAAATACTGATGCTCAGGCGCTCAATCGTTCGTCAGTACGTACTTCCATCCAAATCGGTGGAGAGTTGACTAAAGGGTTAGGTGCAGGTGCTAATCCAGACATTGGTCGTCAAGCAGCATTAGAGGATAGAGAAAGAATTTCTGAAATTCTTTCTGATACTGATATGGTATTTATTACTGCTGGAATGGGAGGAGGGACTGGCACAGGTGCGGCGCCGATTATTGCCGAGATAGCAAAAGAAATGGGTATTTTAACAGTTGCCGTTGTAACTAAACCATTTTTCTTTGAAATGAAAAAGAGAATGACGGTTGCAGAACAAGGCATTGATGAGCTTCGTCAGCATGTTGATTCATTAATCATTGTGCCAAACGATAAAGTACTAAATGTCATGAAAGGTAAAAAATTAACGGAAGCTTTTCGAGCCGCAAATGATGTATTACATGGTGCGGTTCAAGGAATAGCAGAATTAATGACTTGTCCTGGTTTGATCAACGTGGATTTTGCTGACGTTAAAACAGTGATGTCTGAAAAAGGCATGTCAATGATGGGCAATGGGGCTGGAACAGGTGAAGATCGTGCAATTAAGGCGGCTGAACTAGCTGTGTCTAGTCCATTACTTGAAGATGTTGATTTATCAGGAGCAAAAGGTATATTAGTTAACATTACTTCTGGTGAAGATATGAGTATTGATGAATTCTCAGAAGTGGGAAGCGTGGTGCAAGATTTTGCTGCTGAAGATGCAACCGTTGTTATTGGAACCGCAATAGATCCTGAGCTTAAAGATGAAATCAGAGTAACTGTTGTTGCAACAGGTATTGGTCAGCCGGCACAGCCAATTGCTCAGGTTAAGGTAGATAATACTACAAGAGCCGATGGTTCTCCCGACTATGGAAAGCTGCAAAGACCAACTATCTTACGAAAGCAAGCGGTTCAACCTAAGCAGGCAGTAGGTAGTGATATGGATTACCTTGATATTCCAGCATTTTTAAGAAAACAGGCTGATTAATTGTTGTCGCTTAGGATTCGATTTCTAAGTTAATTAATCTAAAATTTAACGATGAATGAACCCAATTTATACTTGGTTTTTGTTTATGGATGGTTAACCGAGCACTCCCCTTCAAATCGGTTAGCCATTTTAAGTATTAATATTTTTCTTAATTTGAGATGTTTAGCACTATTTTTGTCACAAAAAGAGTTTATAAAGGTCTTAGTAGGTGATGAGAAATTTATTGATAATTAGCTATATTTTTGCCGAATAGTGCTGAACAAAAAACGACCAATTTTTTAATGTCATATTGACGTCATTTATGTTAATATTTACCAATTAAACTATCAACTCATCCGATGAGTTGGTAACGTATTGAAAAATAAGCAAAAAAATATAAATAGATAAAGGCCAGAAAGGAATCCGTTGGCTAGCTTAGGTTCATTTTTGGAGAAAACTTTTACCATGATTAGACAACGTACCTTAAAAACAGCCATTAGGGCGACTGGTGTTGGTCTGCACACAGGAGAAAAAGTTTATCTAACTTTACGTCCTGCTGCTGTAGATACTGGTATTATTTTTCGAAGAGTTGATTTAGATCCCGTCGTAGAAATCCTTGCAAAACCTGAAAATGTTGGTGATACATCATTATCAACTTGTCTGGTTAATGGTGATGTTCGGATATCAACTGTTGAGCATTTGTTAGCGGCAATGGCTGGACTTGGTATTGATAATGCGATTATTGATGTGTCTGCGCCGGAAGTGCCAATTATGGATGGTAGCGCCGGGCCATTTGTTTTTCTGATTCAATCTGCTGGTGTTGAAAAGCAAGCTAAAGCTAAGAAATTTATTCGTATCAAGAAACGAATCGAGGTTTCAGATGGTGATAAGAAAGCTATTTTTGAACCATTCGATGGATTTAAAGTTTCATTTGGTATTGATTTTGACCACCCGGTTTTTCAAGCGAGTGCGAAATTCTCAGAAGTTGATTTTTCTGCGACATCTTTTGTAAAGGAAATTAGTCGAGCAAGAACCTTTGGTTTTATGAACGATATTGAGTATCTACGCTCAAAAAACCTTGTCCAAGGCGGAAGCATGGATAACGCTATCGTACTTGACGAATATCGAGTGATGAATGAAGATGGCTTGCGTTATGACGATGAATTTGTAAAGCATAAAATACTAGATGCGATCGGTGATTTATACTTACTAGGCAATAGTTTGGTCGGTGCGTTTACTGGAGTTAAATCAGGCCATGCTTTAAATAATCAGTTATTGAGAGCTTTGGTTGCTGATCAAGAAGCTTGGGAAGTTGTTACTTTTGAAGATAACGATGCTGCACCTATTTCCTATATTATGAAGCCCGGTTTAGCGGTTTAATTAATAATTTACTTTAAAGTTTCAAATAAAAGCCGAGCGATGCTCGGCTTTTATTTTTATTAGACTAAAATAATTGGCTTAGTACTTATTGCGGCTGGATAATAATTTCAATATTTGCCAATCCAATAAAGCCATTGTTGCGAAAGAATGTTAATAGTTCGGGTAATTGGAAACGAAGTTTATTTGCCCATATCGGACTATCTACAGCTAAAATAAGTGCATTCTTTCTGATATTCACTGCACGACAGTGATCGGATAAAGGTGGGCTAATGTGTTGCCCTAAGCTAGAGTTTATTGTTTTAATTTTGGCGAGCTGATCCATCAAAACTTGTACTTCGCCACTTGGTTGAGTTAATAATTGATTGATTTTTCTAGGTTTTTTTTTAGACATATTTTATTTTTCTACTAATATAGAGTATACAATATACAATAATAACAATTTGAATAATACAACAAAGAAAGAATGATAATGAGTATTACAATTTTACAGCGTTCCACTCAAGGGATGAAAAGTATCAAACTCCATAATGGTGTGATCTATAGCATCATTTTTTTATTAGCCGTTTTGCCTATTGCAGCCGGAGTAAGTGGTTACTATTATGCAAACAGTTTAAACAAAATAGCCAAGGTCGAACAAGCAACTATCGACGGTTGGCATTTAGAAATACAAAAGCAAACAGAAGAATTAGAAATTGCCAAGCAATCGTCTCTGCAACAAATTAATGCGTTAGCTGCAAGACTCGGTATGCTTCAGGCGCATGTTCGTCGGCTTGATGCTGCGGGGGAGCGAATTTTAGAAATATCGGGAATTGATGCGAAAGAATTTAATTTTTCTTCCTCGCCTGCGGTTGGCGGTCCCGAAAAATCTTCTGAGGTGTTTACGCCTTCGTCAAATAGTCTTGTTCAGTCCTTTGAAAAAGTTGATTTGTTATTACAATCTAGAGAGCAACAATTAAAGGTTTTAGAATCATTGTTAATGGATAAACATATGGGCGTAGAGCGTTATATCTCTGGTAGGCCGGTCATTAAAGGTTGGTTATCCTCTTTCTATGGTGAAAGAAATGATCCTTTTACAGGCAAACCTGCATGGCATGCGGGTGTTGATTTTGCAGGTTCTGAAGGTGATGATGTAATAGCCACCGCTGCAGGTGTGATTTCTTGGGTTGGAAAACGTTCTGGCTATGGTTTATTGGTAGAAATCAACCATGGTGATGGATTAGTGACCCGATATGGGCATAATAAAGAAGCTTTGGTGAAAAAAGGTGATGTTGTAGCAAAAGGGCAAGCGATTTCGAAGATGGGAAATAGTGGGCGTTCAACTGGCGTCCATGTACATTATGAAGTGATTAAAAATGGTCGACCAACTAACCCTACTCCTTATATCAATCGGAGAAAAAAAGGTTAATTTAAGCAAATTAAACGAACCAAAGCCTTTGAAAAAGTGTACGATATTCTTTTAATGTTTTATATTAATAATTAATGATTGTGCTTTAAGTGTATCATGCATAAAAATATGGCAATTTGACTTGAGTGTTCCGTTGAGGTGTTGCCCACTTGATGTAATGGCAGTTTATAAAGTCTTATATAAGCCTGTAAAACAAAGTTATACCAGCTAGCTCAATTAGAGTTGTCTCTTCCCCAGCCCGATAAGCTCACTTTCATGTATAAAAAGTTTATCAGCATATTCTGAAATATCGACTAGTTTTTGACATTTTATCAGAATAATCTCTTTAGCATTATTAAATATTCACTTGAGATAATTCCACCATAAAGTTGAGTATTCTCATATATGGACTAATATTTGATCTATGTGCAATTAATTATAGAATTGAGAATATCTTACTCAAAAGTGATTAATTTAACTTTTGAAAAGCTTCCAGTAGTATGAAAAATACCGATCAATGCAGCAAAATTGATGAACACCGCGATAATGCCACTCAAAAAGAGGATAGATCGGAGTATTCGAATATTAATATGGGAAGTATGTTAAAAATAGGCAAAGCGAAATGGCCATTATCGCTTATATTTCCTATTGCAGCTTTCGTTATTTCGATGCTGGTTGCTATCTCGGTTGGTTTAGCTTTTTATAAGGAAAGTACTGATTTAGCGATTGAAACTAATCAAGGTTTTTTAGAGGAAAAGAATCGACAGACTAAATTTGTGTTCTCGGCAATTTATAAAGAAGCCTTTGATCATATTACCTTTGTAAGCCAACTTCCTATATTAGATAGAGTTTCTAAGAAGTTATCAGAAAATGCTACTGCTAATATCTCTGATGAAATAAATGATTTTAAAGAAATATCAGAAAACTATTTAAAAATCCGAGAGATATATACCGCAATTAGTTATATCGATATAGCTTCGAAAAATCAATTACTTTCTATTTCTAAACATGGTCATCTACTGGAAGTTACCCAAACAGAAGATTTAAAACATTATGAACGATTACCTTTTGCTGACAGATTAAAAAGCCTAGGGGTTAATGAGGCGATATTTTCTCATTTAAAATATAGAAAGATTAAAAGCGAAGAGCAAAGATCCTATCAAGTTTTCGAGCTAGTTATTCCCTCATATTTTCATGGAACACAAATACAGTCAGGTCTGGTTATTCTCGAAGTTGATTTTCAACGCTTTATGGATATTGTGGCGGGAGTTGCCTTAACGGGAAGTGATTTATTCTTAGCGAATGAATTTGGGGAAATTGTTTATAGCTCGGATAAAAAAGATAAACTTGAGGCTAGCGAGTTTGATAGATTGCGGTTAACGAAAATTTTTCCAGAATTAATAGGCATTTTCTCCAAGGGCGAAACTGCTGAAATATTAGATACTCACCGTCGTAATTTTAATAATGAAATGATTTCGAGTATTTTCCAAAATTATCAGAATACTCAGTTTGGGCAAGCGCATAAATTTAGTTGGTTAATTCAGCCAAGCAGTAATCGGCTCGTTGAAGCTATCATTCAAATCGAAAACCGTTCAATTATGATGTCATTGGGCTTAGCTCTTCTGGTTTTTGCTGTTTCATTAATTGCAGCAAAACGAATCGCTCGTCCGCTTTCTCAGATAATTGAATCAATCAATGGGCTTGAACACAAAAAGAGGTTAGAAAATTTACCAACGGATTCCAAAGGAGAAGCAGGTGTTTTAGCGCGAAGTTTTCACAATATGCAGGTTCAAAATCACCTAAAAGAGCAAGTGATATTAGCTGAAAAACATCGAGCAGAACTGGCAGTGCATTCTAAGAGTGAATTTTTTGCGTCTATGAGCCATGAAATCAGAACCCCAATGAATGGTGTTTTGGGGATGCTAGGTTTAATAATGAAAACGGATCTAGATAAACGTCAAAAACATTATGCTACCTTAGCCCGTGCAAGTGCTGATTCTTTACTTGCTATTATTGATGATATTCTTGATTTATCCAAGATCGATGCTGGAAAAATTGAATTAGAGCATATCGACTTTAACCTGAGAGAGCAGTTAGGAACCTTTGCGGAATCTATGGCTTATAGAGCCCAGGATAAAGGACTAGAATTGGTTCTTGATGTTACCGGAATTGAGCACTCAATGGTTAAGGGGGATCCGGGACGTTTGTGTCAAATATTGAGTAATTTAGTTGGAAATGCGATTAAGTTTACTGATAAGGGTGAGGTTTATATTAAGGCAGAGTTAACTTCATTTGATAAAGATGAATGGCTATTCCATTGTGAAGTTAAAGACACAGGAATGGGAGTACCTTCGGACAAAATTGACAGCCTATTCGACTCATATTCACAAGTTGATTCTTCGACCACACGTAAGTTTGGGGGCACCGGATTGGGCTTGGCGATTGTGAAACAATTAAGCAAATTAATGAATGGGAATGTAAGGCTAGAAAGTCAGTATGGAAAAGGCTCTAATTTTATTTTTGAAGTCAGGTTAGGTGTCAGTTCTTTATCCGAAATAGTCATTCCAGAACAAGACATTAGTGGAAAACGTATTTTGATAGTGGATGACAATCCTACCAATTTGGAAGTCTTGGCTGGTCAACTGAAATATTGGGGGGCTGTTGTCGTTTCGGCTCACAATGCTTTTACTGCTCTCGAAATCCTAGAAAAACAGCATAATCAACAGAAAACTTATTTTGATATAGCGATACTAGATATGGGAATGCCCGATATGGATGGTGCTGAGCTAGGGCAAGAAATTCGACAGAACCGAAATTACGATAAAATTAAATTGGTGATGATGACAGCAATTCTCGGTGAAACTAAAAACTAGCAATCATTCCTTGAGAACCTAACTTTTTAACCCATCATTCTCATTTAGACCCTATCGAAGTTTATTTTGTCAGAGCCACAGGCAGAGATCGAGCCAC
>Ga0316204_10008717_pt1 | contig 13885 bp, 15 predicted proteins | sample 6monrhotite_MG_2_FD_205661 | JGI IMG/M metagenome (GOLD analysis project Ga0316204, IMG submission 205661) | Microbial mat bacterial communities from mineral coupon in-situ incubated in ocean water Damariscotta River, Maine, United States -... | ecosystem: Environmental > Aquatic > Marine >... | reverse complement strand
CACCTTAAACAACTCTCCCATCTCATTTGGCATAGTGAGCTTTTTCACTTGCTGTGACAGTACTAATTGCTGCTTTATATCCTCTGGGTCATGCTGCGCCGCTCGCTCAGTGAGGCCCAGAGAGATCAAAAAAAATGCCTGGCTAGTAAAACCACTCACATCAAAACCCGCCTGCAACGCCTCTTCGGCCACCTGGGTAAAATCCACATGGGCGGTAATATCCTGCAGACCAAGCAGTGTCAGCGGGTCAGTATGACTACGGTGACGATAATGACACATCAAACTCCCTTCGCTACGCTGGGGATGGTAAAACTCATGACGAGGAAACCCGTAGTCAATCAGAAAGACCGCGGCCTGTCCCAGCGCATCAGCCATTGAGCGTAGCCACGGAGCGACAGCGCCATTAAACTCTGAGCGATAGCCCTCTGACAGCTGCCCAAGCAACTCAGAGACTCCCGCGCTCAGCGCATCACTCGGCTCACTCAAGGCGTAAGTGAGTCCTTGCTCACCTAGCACTACATCTACCTCACGAAGCGCTCTATTCTGTATTTCAAACAGATTAACCGGCATGGCATCCAATACCTCATTGGCAAATACCACGCCGTTGATTGGCGTCTCTGGCAAGGCATCCAGCCACACTATCCGCTCAAAGAGCGTCGGCACACCATCGCGTAATGTCTGCTGTTGGCGCTCCCGCAGATCAGCACTCAGCTCCATGATGTAATAATGCTGGGGAAGGCAATCAAGCCGCGCTAACTCGCGCAATATCTCTAACGCCATCACTCCGGTACCCGCACCATACTCAAGGATGTCAGCACCCTCTAAGGTGCTTAACACCTGAGCAGCCTGCTGTGCTAAACAGTGCGAAAAGAGCGGTGAAATTTCAGGGGCCGTAACAAAGTCTCCCGCTTCACCCAGTTTATGTGCCCCTGCGGCGTAATAGCCTAAGCCTGGCGCATACAGGGCTAATGACATGAAGCGGGCAAAACTGATACGCCCACCCTGCTGCTCAATCTCATCAGCGATCAAATCAAACAATTTTTGACTATGGGCCTTAGCCGCAGCATCAGGCTCTGGCAGTTGGCGGGACTCAGCTGCCGCCTCACGAAATCGATTCATACTATTTCTTTGCTCTACAAAAGCGCTTACATTAAAGAAAAAACAATAGAGGGTAAACCGAGTGCAGGATAACACAGAGCAACTAACGAGTAAGGTGGCAATCGTGACAGGTGCGGCGCATCGCATTGGCGCTGCCATTGCCTATAACCTTCACCAAGCAGGCATGAATATCGTACTCCACTATCGGCACTCCCAAGAAGCCGCCTGCAAGGTGTGTGACGATCTCAATATGATACGCCCCGACTCAGCCATCACCCTCCAGGCCGACCTCCACGACCATAAGGCGCTAGCCCCGCTGATTGAGCAAGCGCAACAACAGTGGGGGCGCCTCGATGCATTGATCAATAACGCCTCCAGCTTCTATCCAACGGAAGTCGGAGAAGCAGATGAGGTGCAGTGGGACGAACTATTAAGCTCTAATCTGAAAGCACCATTTTTCCTATCTCAAGCAGCAGCACCCCATCTAAAGCAGCACTGGGGAACCATTGTGAATATTGTCGACATTCATGCTGACCGCCCCCTCAAAGGCTACCCAATCTACTCTATCGCCAAAGCGGGATTAGTCATGATGACAAAATCACTCGCCTGCGAATTAGGCCCTGAGATACGTGTTAATGCCGTCGCCCCGGGCGCCATCCTTTGGCCAGAACACGACATGGATGCTGAAACCAAGCAACGCATTGTCTCTCGCACCTTCCTCAAACGCCAAGGGCAGCCCGCCGATATTGCACAGGCAATACTCTTCCTGATTCGCAGCGCCCACTACACCAGCGGTCATGTCTTAACAGTAGACGGTGGCCGATCTTTAAACAGTTAAGCTGAATATTTCCTGCTGAATCAAGGCGCAAATGAGACTGCGCATAATTTATGAATTGTTCGGCTTAAACTGCTTTTTGATACTAATAGTGGCATAATCAAGGCAATAGCAATGACACCTAAAGTACAAAGATAAGGATTTACCATGAAACGCCTCCTCATCATTCTCCTTCTTATGCTCGCCAGTAGTGGTGCCGTCGCAGCGGAAGTAGTGAAATATGTCAACGATTACCTGTTAATCACTCTGCGTAGCGGCCCTGGCACACAATACAAAATTGAAAAGAACCTGCCCACAGGTACCCGCGTAACCGTTCTGGAAAGCAGTGAGGATGGCAATTTTAGTCGTGTACGCACGGATAAAGGCCAAGAGGGCTGGGCATTAAATCAGTATTTGGTGAGTAAACCCGTAGCTCGCCTGCTTCTAAAACAGGCTCAAGATGAACTCGCCACGCTAAAACAACAGCACGCCAGATTGCAGCAAACTCACGATGAACTGAGCAAACAAAGTAGCGGCGTAAGTGATGCAAAAACAAAACTCGATCAGCAAGTACAGCAGCTCACCGATGAATTGACGACACTGAAAAAAGTTGCCGAACGTCCTCTTCAGCTAGAAAAGGAAAATGATCGACTGACCAAAGAGACCGTGGAGCTAAAGAACCGTCTGCGCCTCATTGAAGAGAAAAATGCGGCATTGGAGGACAGTGAGGCTCGCCAATGGTTTGCTATTGGCGCATTCGTACTCGTCCTAGGCATCATTCTTGGGCTGCTACTACCTAAACTAAGACCCCGTCGCAGTGATGATGCCTGGGCGAATTAACCCCATCAACCCCAGTTAAAAGGCACCACCCAAAGCTGCTGCTCAGGCGCGTTAAACTGCGCCCAGAGCTGCTGATATGTTATCCCCACTAGAGGATGGCGGAGCTGCGGCGCTAATTCTGCCAAGGGTTGCAACACATGAGCATTTATCTCAATCTCAGCACGGGGGATGTCCATCCCCTGCTCATGCAACACCTCATCCCCATATAACAAAATATCCAGATCCAATGTTCGTGGGCTAAATTTTGCGCAGTTGCGTACTCGCCCATGGCGCTGTTCAATTTCCCGCAACGTAGCCGCCACTTCATTGACTGGCAAAGCAGTCTCAAAACTCAGCACCATATTGAAAAAATCCTCGCCAGTAAAACCCACGGCACGGCTTTGATAGATAGAGGAACACTTCAAATCACCAAAACAGCTTTGTAATGCCGCTAAGCCCAAACGCAGGCTTCTCTCTCTCTCGATGTTACTACCAACACTGACAAAGACCGTCACCATTAAGCTTTGTCTCCACGTTCGATCAATACCCCCACATCGTTGGCACCGCGCAAAGCACCCTTTTTATTCAGTCTTAAGCGCACCCATGGCACATTAAATTCATCGATAATAATTTCACAAATACGCTCCGCCAGAGTTTCCACCAGTTGAAAGTCACTACTGCCCACATAATCAATCAAACGCTTTGAGACCGCCTTGTAGTCTAGAGTGTCCGCTAAATCATCACTGGAGGCCGCTTTGCGGATATCGGTCGCCATATCTATATCAAAGCTAATGGTTTGAGTAATTTGGCGTTCCCAGTCAAATACACCAATCACGGTGTCAATTTTCAGATCACGAATGTAAATAATGTCCATAACTGCTCAATCTTGGTGTCAAAAATAGGAATTATCCTCCATAATACCCGCCTTTATGATAGACAACTAGCAAAGTTCGCCCACTATGGATTACCTGTTAATTCTCATCGCCTACCTATTCGGCTCCCTCAACTCAGCCATCATCCTCTGTAAGATGATGCGTTTACCTGACCCACGAGAACAGGGCTCAGGCAACCCAGGCGCAACCAATGTACTGCGCTTTGGCGGGAAAAAGCTGGCGGCCACCGTGCTGTTCTTTGATGTACTCAAAGGCATCATCCCCGTACTAGCCGCTCTCTTTTTAGGCTTGGAGCAGGCCATCATCGCCACCGTCGCCTTCGCTGCCTTCATCGGCCACCTCTACCCCGTTTTTTTCGGTTTTAAAGGCGGCAAAGGGGTCGCAACCGCCTTTGGTGTGTTACTGGCGATGAATTGGATGATCGGTCTCGCGATTCTTGCAACCTGGTTAGTGATGGCCATGGCCTTCAAGCTCTCATCACTTTCAGCGCTAACCGCCGCAGTGCTAACGCCGCTCTACACCTGGTGGCTAACTGGCCATGATATAACCACGGCGATAACAATGCTTATGTCGATATTATTGCTCTGGCGTCATCGCAATAATATCCGCAACCTGCTAGCAGGCAAGGAACCCAAGATCGGCAGCAAGAAAAAATAAGTAAATTACGCTAGAATAGTAGGCTTTATTATCACTATGCAGCGTATTTATATTTGCCTAAGGTCGAGATGTTTTCTCACGGAAAGAGGGAATATATGGATATATTTGACTGATTGAGCACGAAAATAACAAAGACATATAGCAAACAATGAATGCTCTGAGTAGTAGTTATACTTTGTTAACCATTAACCATCAATAGTAGTATCTCCAATGACCAAACAACGTAAAGCGGTTGCACTGATCTCTGGCGGCCTCGACTCACTACTCGCCGCCAAAGCCATGCTTGAACAAGGCATTCATGTAGAAGGCATCAACTTCTACACCGGCTTTTGCGTAGAAGGCCACACCCACGCTATTCGCAAGAAAGATAAAGAGAAACCTAAACGCAACAACGCACTCTGGTCTGCCGAACAGCTCGGCATCAAGCTCCACATTATTGATGTGATTGAGGAATACAAGGACGTATTGATCAACCCTAAACACGGCTACGGTGCCAATATGAACCCCTGCCTGGATTGCAAATGCTTCATGGTAAGCAAAGCACGTGAATGGGCAGAAGAGAACGGCTTCGACTTTATTATTACGGGTGAAGTCATTGGCCAACGCCCCATGTCGCAACGCCGCGAAACCATGAACATCGTCAGCCGTGAGTCGGGAGCGGGCGATATTTTGGTACGCCCCCTGTGCGCCAAAAACCTACCTGCCACCCTACCTGAAACAGAGGGGTGGATTTCACGAGAGAAAATGTACGACTTCAACGGCCGCAGCCGCAAGCCGCAGATGGCGCTGGCCACTGAGTTTGATTTTAAAGAGTATGCCCAGCCTGCTGGCGGCTGCTGCTTCCTCACTGACGAATCGTACTCTAAAAAGCTGGTAGATCTGTGGGACGCTCGCTCCAGCCGTGAATATGAGATGGACGACATTATGCTACTCAAGGTTGGACGACACATCCGCCCTAAGCCCCACTTCAAACTCATAGTTGGCCGTGAAGATGGTGAAAACCGCTTTATGGATGGTTACCGTAAACAATTTGATAACTTCACCACCGTCAGCTGCCCTGGTCCACTGGTATTGATTGATGGTGAGATGCAAGCCGAAGATGTAGAGTTAGCAGCACGTCTTGCCGCCCGCTTTAGCAAAGATAAAAACAGCGATTCGGTGACGGTTTGCCTACATCGTCGTGATGGCACAGAACAAGAGTTCACCGTCACGCCGCTACGGAATGAGGAGATCCCGGAGGCATGGTCCATATGAGCCACCATCAGCTAGATGCACGGCGGCTACTTTGCCCTCTGCCCGTTATTCGCACACAAAATTGCGCCAAAAAACTTAATCCCGGCGATACCCTTGAAGTAACCTGCACCGACCCAGGTGCAGAATCAGATATTCCCGCCTGGTGTCGAATCAATGGCCACAAGTTACTTGAGGTACGCCACGATGAAGCGCAGGATGAATTGGTTATCACGCTTGAGGTTGGCGAAGAGTAACCCATGGGCCACAGCCATCACCATCACGAACTTCCCGACAAACACGATATTCGTTATCGGGAAATTCGCAAAGTAACCCTGATTGGCTCAGCAGTCGATTTTATACTAGCACTGTTAAAATTGATCTTTGGCTGGCTCGGTCAATCCCAAGCATTAATCGCTGATGGCATCCACTCGTTATCAGATCTCGCCACGGATGCGATGGTCATCTACGCCGCCAAACACTCCAATAAAGGTGCAGATGCGTGCCATCCATATGGCCATGGTCGCTTTGAGACCGTCACCACTGTTGCCCTAGGCGCCACCTTGATTTTGGTCGGTATCGGTATCGCCTGGGATGCTTCCCTACGACTATTTGAGCCTGAGTCACTGCTTAATCCCGGATGGCTCGCGCTATTAGTCGCTGCCCTCTCAGTTGTTTTAAAAGAAGTCATCTACCAATACACCAGCCGCGCTGCCAAGCGACTACGCTCCAATATGCTACAAGCCAACGCATGGCATAGCCGCACCGATGCTATCTCATCAATCTTCGTCATTATCGGTGTTGGCGGCGCCATGCTTGGCCTCAGCTACTTGGATGCCATTGCCGCTATCGTCGTTGCCTTCATGGTTGCCAAAGTAGGCTGGGATCTCGCCTGGAGCAGCATTCAAGAGCTTACTGATGCAGCGCTAGATCAAGAACGCGTCAAAGCGATCGAAAAGAGCATTCTCAACATTAGCAGCGTACGCAGCCTACACATGCTACGCACTCGCCGCATGGGCGGAGATGCGTTGGTCGATGTGCACGTCTTAGTAGAACCCTACATTAGCGTATCAGAGGGACATCAGATCAGTGAAATAGTGCGAAATACACTGATAACACAGTTTGATGAAATCAGTGACGTCATGGTACATATCGACCCAGAAGATGATGAGCACAGCCGCCCTAACATTGAACTGCCACTACGTGATGAACTGGAACGTCAGCTTCATAATGCCTGGTCCAATGAGCCGGAGAGTGATCAAATTAAACAAATCACACTCCATTACCTCAATGGCCGCATCTATGTTGACCTACTACTACCATTAAATGCCTTGGCAAATACTCAAGATAGCATTACAGTAAATCAACGGTTTTCACGAATAACAGAGCAGGAACCAAGCATTGAACAGGTGAACATTCGCTACGGGGGTGCCCGATAACTGTGCATTTTAAAAAAAACGCACCATTAGAGTGCAAATCATCAACCGAGCGCCTCGCCTGTTTTAAATAACATTTTGATTTTTAACGAAATATAGCTTTGGCACACTCCCTGCTTCAAGCAGTTAATAAAAATTTCAGGCCAAGTTGGCCGCATTTAGATCTAAACGACCCTTTGGAGGAGCATAATGTCCGCAAGTAAAGTCCTTGATATAATTAAAGAAAATGACGTTAAGTACGTTGATTTTCGTTTCACTGATACACGCGGTAAAGAGCAGCACGTCACCTATCCTGCACACTGCGTTGATGAGGACACCTTAAACGGTGGCACCATGTTTGATGGCTCATCAATCGCTGGTTGGAAAGGCATTAACGAGTCTGACATGATTTTAATGCCCGATTGTGACACCGCAGTCATGGACCCCTTCTTTGAAGAATCAACACTAATACTACGCTGTGACATCGTCGAGCCTACGACTATGCAAGGCTACGAACGTGACCCACGCTCAGTTGCCAAACGTGCAGAAGCCTACCTAAAGTCAACAGGTATTGCTGATACCGCTTATTTTGGCCCTGAGCCAGAATTCTTCGTTTTAGATGACGTTCGCTGGGGCTCTAGCATGAGCGGCAGCTTCGTCAAAATCGACTCTGAAGAAGCCGAGTGGAACTCTGAAAAAGTATTTGAAGATGGCAACATCGGTCATCGCCCTGGCGTTAAAGGCGGTTACTTCCCAGTACCACCTGTTGACTCACTGCACGACATCCGCGCCGCTATGTGTGAAACCATGGAGCAGATGGGCCTTAAGATCGAAGTCCATCACCACGAAGTGGCAACCGCAGGTCAATGTGAAATTGGTGTTGCCTTCAATACTCTGGTAAACAAAGCGGATGATGTACAAACTCAAAAGTACGTCACTCACAACATCGCTCACATCTACGGCAAAACAGCCACCTTCATGCCTAAACCAATCGTAGGCGATAACGGTTCTGGTATGCATGTGCACATGTCTTTGGCGAAAGATGGCCAAAACCTATTTGCAGGTGATGGCTATGGCGGCCTGTCTGAAACCGCTCTGTACTACATCGGTGGTATCATCAAGCACGCTCGCGCACTGAACGCGCTAACCAACGCCTCTACCAACTCGTATAAGCGTTTGGTTCCTGGTTTTGAAGCACCTGTAATGCTGGCTTACTCTGCGCGTAACCGCTCAGCCTCTATCCGCATTCCTTACGTTACAAATCCTAAGGGACGTCGCGTAGAGCTGCGCTTCCCTGATTGTACCGCCAACCCATACCTTGCCTTTACCGCAATGATGATGGCAGGTATTGATGGTATTCAGAATAAGATCCATCCAGGCGAAGCTATGGACAAAGATCTTTATGACCTACCACCAGAAGAAGAAGCAGAAATTCCTACCGTTGCTCACTCTCTGGACCAAGCTCTGGAAGCACTCAGCGAAGATCGCGCCTTCTTGACAGCGGGTGGCGTATTTACCGACGACATGATCGATGCATACATCACATTGAAAATGGAAGAGGTAACTCAACTGCGCATGACAACTCATCCTATTGAGTTCGATCTGTACTACAGCTGCTAAACCACTTAGCACGTTTGTCTCAAACGCCTCCGTCTCGGGGGCGTTTTTGTTTAAGCTAGCCCCACTTGTATTGCCTGATTGGATTCGCTATGCTCAGCGAATGCGCATTTTTCTTATATTACTCTGTTTGGTGGTCACCTTTCCCAGTCACGCTGCTGCCTATAAGTGGCTAGATGAAGATGGCAATGTTGTTTTTGGCGATTCACCGCCCGCCGATCGCAGCACTGAAGAAATTAAGCAAGCACCCCTCAACATCTATAAAAATCCACTGCCAAAATCAACAACAAGCAGAACTCAAAATAAAACTAACAGCGCTGCTAAAACCACCAACTATACCAAGCTAGCGATACTACAACCCCAAGATGACATGGCCTTGCGCAACAATAGCGGCCAATTAACAATCACCCTTCAAATTGAGCCCCCCCTAAACAGAGCAGATGAACACAAAATACATATCAAACTCGATGGCGTAAAAATCGCTGTAACCAGTGGCAACTCTGCGACAATAGATAATATCGATCGCGGCACTCATACCGTCACCGCGGAGCTCGTCGATATGCACGGCAAAGTTCTAAAAAGTAGCGCCACACACACTTTTCACCTCCTGCGACATAGCACCCTATAAGCCCCTACAAAGAATTGCACCAAATTAGAGCGCAACAAGCCACTATGCGCTACACTTGCTCATAATGGACTTTTAGCAAGCCCACCCAGCCTGCCTTACACAAAAAATAACCGATTGATTTAAATAGGTATTTAATTATTCCATACCTCATGAAATCAAGCTGGTTTAAATTTTGCTATATGTATCAATATGAACCAAAAACCAAAAATTAATACGGAACAGCCGCAGCAAGTTATTGAAAACCTATCCACTGCTGTGCTGCTGCTCAATCTACAACGCTTACTGGTTTACATGAATCCAGCTTGCGAAGAGTTGCTTGAGTTAAGCGCTACCCGCCATCACGGCGAGCGTATAGATGAGCTGCTGCCCACCGCTCACCAGCTAATGAAACTCATTCAGAAAACGTTAGATGGCGGCCATCCCTGTACAGAACGTGAAATGCCACTTACGCTGGTTGACTTCAAAAATATCACGATAGATTGCACGCTCACCTTGTTTGATGACTTAGATCGCAATCAATTTATCATGATCGAAATGCTACCGATGGATCGCCATTTACGTATTGCCCGTGATGAGCAGCTCAACACTCAATACCAAGCCACAAAAGAGCTGTTACGAGGACTTGCACACGAAATTAAAAACCCACTCGGCGGCTTACGCGGTGCAGCACAACTACTTGAACGCGAACTGGATAGTGACGACCTAAAAGAGTATACCCAGGTCATCATCGACGAAGCTGACCGGCTACGCAATCTCGTCGATCGTATGCTTGCCTCAAATAATCCACCGCAATTTGAGTTAGTGAACATCCACCAAATTTTAGAAAGAGTATGCAGCTTAGTCAGTATAGAGACCCCTGAAGGGGTCAACATCATTCGCGATTATGATCCTAGCCTGCCTGAGCTGAGCGCCGATAGCGACCAGCTTATCCAAGCCGTGCTCAACATCACACGCAATGCAGCACAAGCATTAGATGGAAGCGGCAACATCACTATACGCACCCGGCCACTGCGTCAATTCACGATTGGCCAAAAACTACATAAGCTCTCGATATGCATACAAATTATCGATGATGGCCCTGGCATCCCCTCGGACATGCTAGAAGCGATTTTCTACCCAATGGTAAGCGGACGCGCCGAAGGCACTGGATTAGGGCTTACCATTGCCCAGACCATGCTCACTCAACATAACGGACTGATCGAGTGCAGCAGCAAACCTGGAGAAACCGTATTCACCCTATTATTACCCCTAGGTACACCAGATAAGGAATATTCATGACTAACACCAAGATCTGGATTATCGATGATGATCGCTCTATTCGCTGGGTTTTAGAGAAAGCCTTAAAGCAAGCCAATCATCACATCACCAGCTTTGAAAAAGCACTGGGCGTAATGGAAAGCCTACAGCACGAACAACCTGACGTATTAATTACAGATATCCGTATGCCAGGAATGGACGGATTAACGCTACTAGAAAAAATTCATAGCAGCTATCCTGAATTACCCGTCATCGTAATGACCGCACACTCCGATTTAGACAGTGCAGTATCTGCCTACAAAGGGGGTGCCTTTGAGTACCTACCCAAACCATTCGACGTAGACGAAGCCGCAGAACTCGTTGAGCGCGCACTACAACACAGCCGTCAAAATGCCGCAACCCACACGATCAAGCCCAGCAGCACACCTGAAATTATTGGTGAGGCACCCTCCATGCAGGAGGTATTTCGCGCCATAGGCCGCCTCTCCGGCTCAAAAATGACCGTCATGATTAATGGTGAGTCGGGCACCGGGAAGGAGCTGGTAGCTCATGCCTTACACCGCCATAGCCCTCGCGCCACAAAATCTTTCATCGCGCTGAATACCGCCGCGATCCCAAAAGACCTATTGGAGTCTGAGCTATTTGGACATGAACGCGGCGCTTTCACCGGCGCACAAAGCCAACGTCAAGGGCGATTTGAGCAAGCAAACGGCGGCACCCTATTTCTTGATGAAATTGGTGATATGCCCGCCGAACTACAGACCCGCTTACTACGAGTACTGGCGGATGGCGAGTTTTACCGCGTCGGGGGACACACCCCCGTAAAAGTCGACGTTAGAATTATCGCCGCAACCCATCAAAACCTAGAAAATCGCGTAAAAGAAGGATTGTTCCGCGAAGATTTATTCCATCGTCTAAATGTTATTCGCACCCATATCCCATCACTACGTGAACGGCGCGAGGATATCCCTCTGCTGGCGCAACACTTTTTAGTTAAAGCGGGTGGTGAATTAGAGGTCGAACCCAAAAAACTCAACGAAGCCGCTGAAACCTTCATCTCACAACTCGACTGGCCAGGTAACGTACGCCAATTAGAGAACACCTGTCGATGGCTAACGGTCATGTCTCCCAGTCAAATCATCACCGTAGACGACCTCCCGCCGGAATTACGGGAAGAGGTACTCACCGCCGACAATGAGAACGAAGATTGGGAAAGCAGCCTACGCCGCTGGAGCGCTCATCAATTACAAAAAGGCGGCTCATCGATACTCGACGATGCCATGCCTAGGTTTGAAAAAATAATGATTGAAACCGCCTTAAAGCAGACCGGAGGGCACCGTCAAGAAGCCGCTAAATTACTTGGCTGGGGACGCAACACCTTAACAAGAAAAATCAAAGAGCTAGAAATGGAATAAGCACATTTACAGCAGCACTGGGCAAGGTGTATGCTGCCCAGAAAAACAGGCGTGCTGATGTTCCATATCGTATTATTTGAGCCAGAAATCCCACCCAACACAGGCAATATAATTCGCCTCTGTGCCAATAGTGGTACTCAACTACATTTGATTCATCCACTTGGATTTGAATTAGACGATAAGCGCTTACGTCGTGCAGGGCTAGACTACCATGAGTTTGCGGGCGTCAAAGAGCACGCAGATCTTGATGCCTTTTATAAGGAAGTGAGTCCCAAACGACTGTTCGGACTCTCGACAAAAGCGACTCGCTTTTACCATGACATTAACTTTGAACCAGGTGACGCCCTGCTGTTTGGCCCTGAGAGCCGAGGCTTGCCCGATAATGTGCGTGAACCGCTACGCCAGAATGAGGCACTTTTACGCATTCCAATGATGGAGGGTAGTCGTAGCTTAAATCTTTCCAACAGTGTCGCACTAATACTCTATGAAGCGTGGCGCCAGCAAGACTTCAACGGCGCAATCTAGTGGCCCTACTGCTCTGAAGTAAGGTCCCGCTCCAATAAAGTCTTAACCGCCTGATTTGGCTCAAGCTGCTGATACAATACACGATAGACCTGTTCAACAATTGGCATATCGATTTTATGCTGCTGAGCTAAAGCATAAACCTCTTTAGCCGCTTGCGCCCCCTCAACCACCTGCTTAATCTCATCCACAGCCTGCTGCCAGCTCTTGCCCTGACCTATCGCCAAGCCAAAGCGCCGATTACGAGATTGATTATCACTGCAGGTTAAAACTAAATCCCCTAGCCCCGCCAAGCCCATAAACGTCTCGGGCTGGCCGCCTAACGCTTCACCAAGACGCATAATCTCAGCTAATCCACGAGTAATCAGTGCAGCGCGAGTATTTGCGTTATAACCCAAGCCATCTGCTATCCCTGCCGCAATCGCCAATACATTTTTAGCTGCACCACCGATTTCAACCCCCACAATATCGCTGTTGGTATAAGCACGGAAATTCCCCTTATGCAGATAGCGGGCAAAATCATTGGCAAATTGTTGGTCGGTAGAGGCTACCGTCACAGCCGTAGGCAGATCCCGAGCCACCTCTTTCGCAAATGAGGGGCCTGACACCAAGGCACAGGGCCGATCACCAAGCACCTCAGCAAAGACCTGGTGCATTAGCTTATGAGAATCATTCTCCAGCCCTTTGGTCGCCCAAGCGATGCGTGTTTCATCCCGCAAATATGGCGCAAGTTGAGTCAAACACTCACGAAAAGCATGGCTAGGAACCGCAACCAAAATATCCCTTACCTGGTCAATTACGGCGCTGAAATCATCCACCATGGATAACGACGCAGGGAAAGTCATATCCGGCAAATAACGTTGATTACAGCGCTGCTCATGCATTTCAGCAGCATGCTGAAGGTTATGAGACCACAGATAGGTATTGCACCCATTACGGGCTAGCAACATCGCCAAGGCGGTGCCCCAAGAGCCCGCCCCTAAAACCAATATCGAGGATTGTGGCGCTTCATCCATAACGTTTAATGCATTGCCTCTGGTATAGCCTCACTCTTACCTTCTTGAGCTTGAGCCGCTTGTTGAGCTTGATGCTGTGCAAAAAGCGCCTCAAAGTTAACGGGCGCCAATAACAACTGAGGAAAACCACCTTTGCTAACCAAATCAGCCACTGCTTCGCGACCAAATGGGAACAAAATATTAGGACAAGCAATCGCGATAACACGCGCCATCTCAGCCTCAGCCAATCCCTTAAGTGTAAAAATGCCAGCCTGCTGTGCTTCAACCAAATAAGCAGTTTGATCAGCCAGTTTTACTGTCACGGTAAGACGCAACACCACCTCAAAAACATCCTCCGCAATGGATTTGCTTGAAGTATTAATCTCCAAATTGACCTCAGGTTCCCATTTTTTGGTAAAAATATCCGGGCTGGTAGGAGATTCAAATGACACATCCTTCAGATACACTTTCTGAATGGCAAATTGTCCCTGTGCTGCATTTTGTTGTTCCGACATTATGATACCT
>Ga0316204_10008716_pt1 | contig 13886 bp, 12 predicted proteins | sample 6monrhotite_MG_2_FD_205661 | JGI IMG/M metagenome (GOLD analysis project Ga0316204, IMG submission 205661) | Microbial mat bacterial communities from mineral coupon in-situ incubated in ocean water Damariscotta River, Maine, United States -... | ecosystem: Environmental > Aquatic > Marine >... | reverse complement strand
ATTTTCCGGAAAAACTTACTAACTAAATTAAGTATGCTTATAAAAGTATTTTGTTTACAGCTTGTTGATGTCCTGAAAATGTTTGTTTCGCCTTCCGCTACGCGGTGAGGTACTTTCTTTTGCTTGTCCAAAAGAAAGTGCCCCGGCGGTTTGCCCGCTACAGTTGCAAAACAGTGAGCGGAACGATTTTGATTTTTCTCTGGATGGCCCAGACCAGATTCTCGTCTGATACCAGTCTCAACTTCTTCCCTTTTCCAGGGGAAAGACGTGACTATTGGATGACTTTGAAAAAAACTAAAGGCTAAACCTAACTTCCCTGTTTCAGTTTTTTTGTTTCATCATGAGAAGGGTGATTAAGCTCTAGTACTCGAAAAACATCAGATGCCAATCTCGGCATATCCAGCTTGCGATACGACCGAACCATTAACGCCAGGGCATCAGGAATGGCGGGGGTGCCCTGATAATTCTCGATAACATACTTGCCACGGTTGGCGGCAGCCAGAAACGAACCACGGCGCAGGTAATACTTGGCAACATGGATTTCATACTGGGCAAGATTGTTGCGCAGTTGCTTCATTCGTTTAACAGCATCCTGTGTATATTTGCTGTTCGGGAAGCGTTCAATAAGCTGTGAAAAATAATCAAAGGCCTGTCGGGCCATTTTTGGATCCCGTTCAGATTTTTCCTGATTAAACAGCTTTTCAAAGAATGATTTACTTAAATCAAAGGCGGCCAGTCCTCGCAGGTAGTAGGCATAATCTACCAATAGATTGTTAGGGTGCAGCTTAATAAAACGTTCTGCCGCAAGAATGGCGGTATCCGGTTCGTTGTCCTTGTAATAGGCGAAGATGATTTCCATCTGCGCTCGTTCTGCGTAACGTCCATAGGGAAAACGTGATTCCAGCTTTTCATAAAGCTGTATCGCGGTTTCATAGTTGCCGCTATTGAGTGCCTCTTTGGCCTCTTTGTAGAGCTCTTCGACGGAGTAGCCAGAGGTTGCATCTTCGTCATCAGGAGAACCGGCGCAACCGGCCAATGTAGTGAGCAGCAGTGAAATCAGCAAATATCTGAATAGCGTATTTATCAAGACAACAATCCTCGGAGACTCTCTTAATATAAGTGGTAAGCAAGTATACTCCGACTCCAGCCGTTAATAAATTGATTCCCGAACAGGTTTTATGTGATGCCCGACAGTATTCAACAGATTAAGTTACAAATTGAGGTTCCCGCCGAAATGTCAGATATACGTCTGGATCAGGCGCTGGCGGAATTAGGGCCCGATTATTCCCGTGGTCGCTGGCAACAGTGGATCAAAAAAGGTGATGTGCTGGTCAATGGCAAAGTCTGGCGACCTCGTGACAAAGTGATGGGGGGTGAATCTGTTGTTGTGGATACGGAAATTGAGGCTGAGGAACACTGGCAGGCTGAAGATATTCCGCTCGACATTATTTATGAAGATGACAGCATTTTGGTGCTGAATAAACCGGCAGGACTGGTTGTGCATCCGGCAGCTGGCAATCGGGCGGGGACGATGCTGAATGCGTTGTTACATCACGCACCTCAGCTGGCGGGAGTACCGCGCGCGGGTATTGTGCATCGTCTTGATAAAGAAACTTCAGGTCTATTGGTGATAGCCAAGACCATTACGGCACAAAAATATTTGGTCGAGCAATTGCAGGACAGAGCTTTTGATCGCGAATATCTGACGGTCGTCAATGGTGTAATGACGGCAGGTGGCACGGTTGAGGCAGATATTGGGCGTCACCCGGTCAATCGTAAACGCATGGCCGTGGTGCACAACAACGGTAAAGAGGCGATCACCCATTATCGGGTTAAGCAGCGTTTTCGCAGTCATACGCTGGCCACTGTTAAATTGGAGACCGGGCGTACACATCAGATCCGTGTTCATATGGCGCATATTCAATATCCGGTTTTTGGTGACCCGGTTTATGGAGGGCGACTGCGTTTGCCAAAGAACAGTGATGAGGCCTTTATTTCAATTCTGCGAGGCTTTAAACGTCAGGCCTTGCATGCCACACGGCTTGGACTGACCCATCCAGAGTCCGGTGAATGGCTGGAATGGCAACAAGCTGTGCCGGAAGACATGCAGCGACTCATTGAATCACTGGAAATCGATATGGCACAGCATCAGGAATGAGTGTGGGTATTGATGCGCACAATCTGATTGTTCCCGATTGGCCAGCACCCGCCAATGTGCGGGCCGTGGCAACGACACGTCAAAACGGGGTTAGCAAACCACCGTATGACAGTTTTAATCTGGCAACGCATGTGGGCGACCAAACTGAAGCTGTAATAAAGAATCGTCAGCAACTAAAAACGCAGTTACAACTCAAGCATGAACCCTGCTGGTTAGAGCAGGTGCATAGTCACCATGTTATGGAAGCCTGTGAGATCGAAAACCCTGTGCAAGCGGATGCCAGTTTTACACGTCAATTGCAGCAGGTCTGCGTTGTGATGACAGCGGATTGCCTACCCGTATTGTTTTGTGACCGTCAGGGAAGTGTGGTGGCCGCAGCCCATGCCGGTTGGCGAGGGCTGGCAGACGGTATTCTTGAAGCGACGATCAATTCCATGCAAGTTCAAAGTGATGCTCTACTGGTCTGGCTTGGCCCTGCGATTGGTGCTCAAGCCTATGAGATCGATAGTGCTGTACGGGATAGCTTTGTAACAAAGTCATCTGATGCCGAGTCTGCTTTTGTGGCGACGCGTAAAGGACACTGGCTGATGGATATGTACGAACTGGCACGACAGCGTTTACAGACAATGGGGGTGAGCCATATATTTGGTGGTGACTTCTGCACTTACACTGATAGTGAACGTTTTTACTCATTTCGTCGGGAGGATGTCACCGGGCGCATGGCAAGTCTTATCTGGTTGCAAGGTTAATCGCTGGACTGATGGTAGAGTTCAGGTATGATTCATTTTTTCCTTTCTTACAGCTGCTGGAAACTACCTAAATGAGTTTATTGCTTTGGATTATTTTATTTAGCCTTTTAGGTGGCGTTTTAAGTGTCATCGCGGCAGGCAGCTTTTTATTATTCCCTGAACGTGTGCGTGATCGATTGTTGCCGCACTTCGTCAGTTTTGCGATAGGCGCGCTTTTGGGGGCTGCATTTTTAGCGCTGCTGCCGCATGCCATTACGTCAAGCCCATCAGTGGATGTCCACGATATCGGTTTGACGATACTGGCAGGGATTCTGATTTTTTTTGTACTGGAAAAAATGGTCTTGTGGCGGCATTGTCATTCTTCCCATTGCGAAGCACATACACCTGAACATGGGCATGACAATAAAGAGCATGCAGCGGGTATTATGGTGTTAATCGGTGACGCGCTACATAATCTGGTTGATGGCGTTTTGATTGCCGCCGCCTTTATGACCGATATTCATTTAGGTATTGTTACCAGCCTGGCCGTAGCGGCACATGAGATCCCGCAGGAAGTCGGTGATTTTGCCATATTGCTGCATAGTGGTTTTAAACGTGGCAAAGCCTTTGTCTTTAATATTCTGGCCAGCACCTCAACAGTGATTGGCGCGTTGTTAGCCTATTTTGGTTTGCAGGGAATGGAATCGTTTATCCCGTTTATTCTGGCGATAGCGGCCTCTAGCTTTATTTATATTGCTGTTGCTGATCTCATTCCAGGACTGCACAAACGTTCCCATATAACGGCAACCTTGCAGCAAATCGTCTTGATTATTTCAGGTGTTGTAGTGATTTATCTCGCACATTCGACCTTGCACTAACACCTTTAATCGGAGACAGGGAATGACGGAGCACAAGGACCATTGGTATATGTTGACGCTGGTGGGCGAAGACCGTGCCGGTATTGTCGCCCATGTCACCGCTGCCCTGTTTGATGGCGGGTGTAATCTGGGTGAGGCCTCCATGATGCGTCTTGGTGGTAACTTTACCGTGATGTTAATGGTGAAGTTTGCAGGCACGAAAAAGGCCCTTGAAGATATGTTGGAGTCAGTCGTCGATTCACTTGGCCTGCACATGCATATCGATAAAATAGAAGGTCACTTGCATGATCATCTGGAACCGGATGTGCGTATCACCGTCTATGGTGCAGACCGCATGGGTATCGTTGCCAAGGTCAGTGGTGCTTTAGCAGAAACCGGTTTGCATATTCTTGATCTGGAGTCCGATGTTGCAGGTGAGGTGGACAAACCGATTTATGTCATTCACATTGAAGGGCATGCAAGTGAAGGTATCGAGGCACTACAGTCGACACTGGAACTGCTTATAAAAGAAGAAGGTATCGAGGCCCATTTAGCACCTATCGTAACCATGATTGGTTAGCACATCGTATGCTTTCCATCTTGACCTATCCTGATGAACGTTTGAAAACCGAGTGTGAAGCGGTAACAGAGTTTAATACAGAACTGCATGAATTCATTAGTGCCCTGGAATCGACGATGCGTGCAGGCCCTGGTGCAATAGGCATTGCGGCTCCACAAGTGGGTCGTCTGCAACGAGTTGTGATTGTTGATTTATCGAATAACCCCAAAAATGAAAATCATGGTCGCTTGACCCTGGTTAACCCTGAAATTACTGCATGGCAGGGGATGGAGAAAGGCCGTGAAGGTTGCCTGTCGGTGCCCGATTACACGGGTAATGTTATTCGCGCAAAAAAGATTGTGTTACAGGCGCAGGATGAACATGGTGAGCATCATGAATACAACATGCAGGGATTTGAAGCCAGGGCAGTCCAACATGAGATCGACCATTTGGATGGTTTGTTATTTCTCGATCGCCTGGTAAGCCGACGTAATGATCTCTATAAACGTAAGGTTTACCAATAAGCTTTTGGGGCGATAGCTAAACATTTATTGGTATTGGCCGATGATAAAACGGTGTTTTTACCGACAAGGAATTAGTCTATATGTCATTTGATATGTCTGTTGCTGCAAACTGGATCACCTTCTTTTTTGGTTTGTTGGCAGTATTGATTACAGTTTCGCTGGTATGGATGTATCTCCATGACCGCTTTCAAACCACACATGCTGTCCGTCGTAATTTCCCTATTATCGGTCGAATGCGTTATCGCATGGAACGTCTTGGTGAATACTTTCGCCAGTACTTTTTTGCCCATGATCGTGAAGAACAACCCTTTAACCGTGCCTCGCGCGCCTGGATCTATCGTACGGCCAAGGGACTGGGGGGCATGGTGGGTTTTGGTTCGACCAATGACCTGCGCGAACCGGGCTCGGTGATATTCGTCAATGCCTCGTTTCCTTTGCTGGAAGAAGAATGTACGGCGATCCCAAGCATTACCATTGGCCCTGATTGCGAACATCCTTTTGTGACAAAAAACATTTTCAATCTTTCAGGGATGAGTTTCGGGGCAATTTCAAAGCCTGCGGTTAGAGCGTTATCTAAAGGAGCTGCCAAGGCAGATATCTGGATGAATACAGGTGAAGGTGGACTCTCGCCTTATCATCGTGAAGGTGGTGGTGATTTGATTTATCAGATTGGCACAGCGAAGTACGGTGTGCGTGATGCAAATGGATTATTGAGTGATCAGAAACTTCGCGAGATCGCGGCACATGTTAATGCGTTTGAGATCAAGTTATCGCAAGGTGCGAAACCGGGACGAGGGGGTGTACTACCGGCGAAAAAGGTGACAGCTGAAGTCGCGAATATTCGGGGTATTCCGGTGGGTGAGACTTCAAGTAGTCCCAATCGTCACCGTGACATCGGTAATGTGGGTGAATTGTTAGATATTATTACCCGAATTCGTAATGTGACGGGGCGACCGGTGGGTTTTAAAGCGGTGATGGGGTCAGAACGATTTGTGCGTGAACTTTGCGATGAGATTTTAAAAAGGGGTCTGGATAGCGCGCCAGATTTTATCACCATCGATGGTGGTGAAGGTGGCACGGGCGCTGCGCCACAGGTATTGATTGATCATGTCGGAATGCCACTCATTGAATCATTGCCCATGGTCATTGATGTTCTGACCATGGCAGGTCTGCGGAACCGTATCCGTATTATTGCCTCGGGCAAAATGGTCACCTCTGCCAATGTCGCCTGGGCGTTATGCATGGGGGCAGATTTTGCCGTCAGTGCGCGTGGCTTTATGTTTGCACTGGGATGTATCCAGTCCCTGTCATGTCATAAGGATACCTGTCCCACAGGTATTACTACGCATAACAAGCGACTGCAAAAGGGTTTGGTTGTTAAAGATAAGGCTAAGCGTGTTGCAGCGTATGCGCATTGGGTTAACCATGAAGTCAACGTCATTGCGCATTCTTGCGGTTTACATAATGCCAGGGAATTCACTCGCGAGCATGCCCGTATTATTCAGCACGCGGGGGTCAGTATGCCGTTAAGTGAGATTTATCCTGAGCCTGAATCCTTTCAACATACATCTTGATTTTTTGTGCGCCTTAATATTCATTAGCTACACTCTGAGTATCGCTATTCAAAATATGGTCACTTCCTTGAAGTGACGAAATAAGCCCCTATCTAAGGGGTATACAAATTTAATGTGATTAAACGGGGTATATATTCCTATGCGAATGGATAAACTCACCAGTAAGTTTCAAATGGCACTGTCCGATGCACAGAGCCTGGCGGTAGGTCGTGACCACCAAATGATCGAACCATTGCATTTGATGATGGCATTGCTGGATCAGGACGGCGGTACGGTACGGCATTTGTTGGTTCAGGCTAGCGTTAACGTCAATTTACTACGCTCGCAACTTGCTGATGCATTAGAACATATGCCTCAAATTGACAATGCGACGGGTGATTTACATATCTCCAATGACCTGGCGCGTTTGTTGAATTTAACCGACAAGTTGGCACAACAGCGCAAAGATCAATACATCTCCAGCGAGTTGTACGCGCTTGCTGCGGTAGAAGACAAAGGCCAGTTAGGCGAGATATTACGTAAAGCGGGTGCCAACAAACAAGCCATAGAAAAGGCGATTGATAATATTCGTGGCGGTCAGAAAGTTGATGATCCCAATGCTGAAGATCAACGTCAGGCTTTGGAAAAATACACTATCGACCTCACCGAACGTGCCGAGCAGGGCAAGCTTGATCCTGTGATTGGACGTGATGATGAAATTCGTCGCACGATTCAGGTTTTACAGCGGCGTACTAAAAACAATCCGGTTCTCATTGGTGAACCCGGTGTCGGTAAGACCGCGATCCTGGAAGGGCTGGCACAACGTATTATCAATGATGAAGTACCGGAAGGTATGCGACATAAGCGTGTGCTTTCATTAGACCTGGGTGCCTTACTGGCAGGCGCAAAATTCCGCGGTGAGTTTGAAGAGCGTCTGAAATCGGTTTTGAATGATCTTTCCAAACAGGAAGGTCAGGTGATCTTATTCATTGATGAGATCCACACCATGGTCGGTGCCGGTAAGGCTGAAGGTGCGATGGATGCGGGTAATATGCTCAAACCTGCACTGGCGCGTGGTGAGCTTCACTGCGTAGGCGCCACGACCCTGGATGAGTATCGTCAGTACATTGAAAAAGATGCCGCGCTGGAACGCCGATTTCAAAAAGTATTGGTTGATGAGCCCAGTGTTGAAGATACCATTGCAATTTTGCGTGGCTTGAAAGAAAAGTACGAAGTTCACCATGGTGTCGATATTACTGACCCGGCCATCGTCTCTGCGGCGATGCTGTCACACCGTTATATAACAGATCGCCAGTTACCGGATAAAGCCATCGACTTAATCGATGAGGCTGCCAGTCGCATTCGAATGGAGATCGATTCCAAGCCGGAATCCATGGATAAAATGGATCGCAAGCTTATCCAGTTAAAGATAGAACGTGAAGCCATGGGTAAAGAATCGGATCAGGCCTCGAAGCTGCGTCTGGAAAAACTACAGGATGAAATTGCGCGTCTTGAAATGGAATACAGTGAACTGGAAGAAGTCTGGAAAGCCGAGAAGGCTGCACTACAGGGAACACAACACATCAAGGAAGAACTGGAGCGAGCACGTCAGGATCTGGAAACGGCACGCCGTGCCGGTGACCTGACACGTATGTCAGAGCTCCAATATGGTCGTATTCCTGAGTTGGAAAAACAACTCGATATGGCTTCTCAGGTTGAGATGCAGGAGACCACACTTTTACGTAACTCGGTTACCGAAGAAGAAATTGCGGAAGTGGTTTCCAAGTGGACCGGTATTCCGGTATCGAAAATGCTCGAAGGTGAGCGTGACAAATTGCTACGCATGGAAGAGTCATTGCACAGTCGTGTGATTGGGCAGAGTGAAGCGGTAAAGGCAGTGTCTGACGCTATTCGTCGTTCACGTGCGGGTTTGTCTGATCCTGACCGTCCCAATGGTTCTTTTTTGTTTCTTGGCCCTACCGGTGTAGGTAAGACCGAATTAACCAAGGCGCTGGCAGAATTTTTGTTTGATACAGAAGATGCCATGGTGCGTATTGATATGTCCGAGTTTATGGAGAAACACTCGGTATCACGTTTGGTCGGTGCGCCTCCTGGTTATGTAGGCTATGAAGAAGGTGGCTATCTCACCGAGGCGGTACGCCGTAAACCCTATTCCGTTATTTTACTGGATGAAGTGGAAAAGGCGCATCCCGATGTTTTTAATATTCTATTACAAGTACTGGATGATGGTCGTTTAACGGATGGCCAGGGCCGAACTGTCGATTTTAGAAATACTGTTATTATCATGACATCGAATCTGGGTTCAGAACAAATCCAGGAATTGAGCGGTGAAGAAAATTATGATGCGATGAAACTTGCCGTAATGGATGTTGTTGGCGGACATTTTCGTCCAGAGTTTATTAATCGTATCGATGAAGTGGTTGTGTTTCATCCTCTTGGTAGAGCGCAAATTCGTTCTATTGCTACGATTCAATTTGACTACTTACAGAAGCGCCTTCGGGATCGTCAAATGGATGTAGAAATTACCGAAGCGGCACTGGATAAGATTGGCGAAGCGGGTTTTGATCCAGTGTATGGGGCACGGCCTCTTAAGCGGGCGATTCAACAACAAATCGAAAATTCGCTGGCGCAGGATATTCTTTCCAGTAAGTTTGTGCCTGGTGATGTCATTGTTGTGGATGTCGGGGATGAAGGTTTTCGTTTTACCAAGGCATCAAGAAAGGCATCAGCGGCATAGTGAAATTGATTTGTGTAAAGTGAGTGCAGGGAAGCGCCATTTTACATGAATATTATTGCGTACAGTTTAGGTCTGAATAATCGCTTTCATATTGGGTATGCGGTTCTTTGCTTTTTCGAGTTCTGTTGCAGGAAGGATTCCTTCATTCATTAACCGTTGCAATGTCTTAAATTCAAACAACAACATTTTATGTTTATCTGTTTTAACGGATTGACTGGCCATAAGAATTCGATTCTTAAGTTCTTCGACAAAATTTCGAAAGGGCTCTTTATCAGGATTATTTTGGAACAAACTGATCAGTACAGTGCCACAATAACGACTTCTGAAAACCGTTACATGTGGTGAGCGTAGAAAAAACATTAATAACGATGCCAGAGATAACAGAAGAAAGATAAAAATAAAGGGCATGAGATTACCAATACTGTTGGTATTCGCGTTTTGAGAAAGATAGATAGTAAAGACCAGTGTTGTTATCGCAAAATAAATCGTACTAAATAACCAGCGCCATGAAATGCGTCGTTGTTGGGCAGGCCAGGGTTCCAGAAGACTCAGGTTGATTTGGTAGGATTTATTTCCGAGCAGATGTCGTTGCTCGATTTGCATGTGCTTCTTATTAAATATTTCAAAGATTTGTTCGACGCCAGTCGCCTGATGCCGCTGATGAAAAACACGGTCGGTAATGCGACCAGGTTCCTCAGCTTTGGGAGTGCTATTGCCTGAATTGTTCGTGTTATACATTCGTGAACTTTGACTGCTACCTTTTGTATTGAGTCGCTATATTAGGCTATTTTGGTTGCTGATTACGAGTAGCAATCGCCATAAGTGTATAAAAAACAGTCTAATAGAGGCGGATTCTTCGCTAGATATCGCCATTATCCTAGAATGTATAAAAAACCAATAATCTGCAGGTATCCATAAAATGTTGATAAAAAGTAAGAAAGAAATTGCTACATCAGAAATCACTGATGAATCTATCTATCAGCAACGACGTAATTTTATGAAAACCTCGGCGGGACTGGCGCTTGCCCCCGTGTTAGGTATGTCGATGGATAGTCATGCCGCGATAAATGACTATGAAAAATTGAATTTTAGTAAAAACGCCAGGTTCTCTGTGGATGAAAAACCAACGGATTACGAAGACATTACGACGTACAACAATTTCTATGAATTTGGCACCAGTAAGTCTGCACCGGCGCAGCTGGCACACCGTTTAAAGACATCTCCCTGGTCAGTCGTGGTTGAAGGAGAAGTTGAAAAACCGGGAACACTCAGCCTGGAAGATATCCTCAAACCGCATACTTTAGAAGAGCGTATTTATCGACTTCGATGTGTCGAGGGCTGGTCAATGGTTGTACCCTGGGTTGGATTTCAATTAAGTGATCTCATCAAACGCTTTAAACCGACGTCGCGAGCAAAGTTTGTCGAGTTCACGACCTTACATCGCCCTGCAGAAATGCCGGGTCAGCGTCGTTCGGTACTTGACTGGCCATACCTGGAAGCCTTGCGCATTGATGAAGCCATGAACCCGCTGACATTAATGGCCGTTGGTTTATATGGACGTGACATGCCAAATCAAAATGGAGCACCTTTACGGCTCGTTGTGCCCTGGAAGTATGGATTCAAAAGTATTAAATCGATTGCCAGAATTCGTTTTACGGAAAAACAACCTGTTTCGACATGGACGCGGGCAATTCCGAGTGAGTATGGGTTTTATTCTAATGTGAACCCGACGGTGAATCATCCGCGCTGGAGTCAAAAGCGTGAACGGCGCATTGGTGAATTTCTCAAACGCAAAACGCTGATGTTTAATGGATATGCCGAGGAAGTGGCGCAACTTTATTCCGGGATGGATTTAAGAAAAAACTTCTAGTTCGGAATGGTCGTTATGAAACGTCAACACTTTAATTATATCGTTAAGCCATTGGTGTTTATGGCTTGCTTGACCCCTTTGGCCCTGCTTGTTCTGGGCCTCTTGCAGGATACGCTGGGCGCGAATCCTATCGAAGAACTGACGCGTCGTAGTGGAGAATGGACGTTACGGCTTCTATTATTGACGCTGTGCATGACGCCGATACAAAAATTATTCAAACAGTCATGGCCGATAAAATTTCGCCGTATGTTGGGCTTGTATACTTTTTTCTATGCCAGCGTCCATCTGCTGACATATATCTGGCTGGATCAGTTTTTTGATTGGGGCGAGATTATTACTGATATTATTAAGCGGCCTTTTATTTTGATTGGCATGTCGGCTTTTTTGCTATTACTGCCTCTGGCAATAACCTCGAATCACATAATGATGCGCAAGCTGGGTAAACTATGGAAACGACTCCACCAGCTTGTCTATGTGATTGCTGGACTGGGGGTTTTGCACTTCTACTGGTTGGTGAAGAAAGATCTATTTACGCCAAGCGTTTATCTCGTAATTTTGACGATTTTACTCGGATATCGGTTTATTTCTTTTCGGCAACGTAAAAAATTTGCTGCGGCTAAGTTAGCTCAAGCCAGCCTTTCACAATAAGCTCTGAATAATCTGACTATTTTGTTGCAGTCTGCAATAATAATTGCAAATTGATTAAAAATACCCCTGATCTGCCCCCGTTTATTTCCATGTGAATTGTATTTGCTTTTGGTCGTTGTCAGGCCTGTGGCATAATCCTGACTTTCCGGTCTTAGGGCCAAACAAAATTTTAGTATAAAAAATAGAGTCACTACGAGGAGAGACGGAATGTCCATGAACCGCCGCGAATTTATCCAATTAATGAGTGTTGCCGCTGCAGGCGGCATGTTACCGGGTTGTGATAGCCAAAGTACTTCAGGTGTAGGTAAAACAGCTGGTATGCAATCTCCTGAAAAGATTTATGACATCCCCAAATTTGGTAATGTCAGTTTGATGCACATGACAGATTGTCATGCACAGTTAAACCCTATTTATTTCCGTGAGCCCAACGTTAATATTGGTGTTGGTGGTGCTTATGGTCAGCCTCCACACATTGTTGGCGACAAGCTATTGCAACATTACGGCATTAAGCCTAATTCTGTTGATGCGCATGCCTATAGCTATCTTGGTTTTACTGAAGCAGCAAAAACCTACGGCAAGGTAGGCGGTTTTGCGCACCTACGTACACTGGTGAAAAAGCTGCGTGCAGAACATGGTGCAAATAACACTTTGCTGCTTGATGGCGGTGATACATGGCAGGGTTCAGGTACGGCGTTATGGACTCGTGGTAAAGATATGGTTGGTGCCTGTAACCGTCTTGGTGTTGATGTTATGACAGGGCACTGGGAATTCACTTATCTTGATGAAGAAGTGATTTCAAATGTTAAAGATTTTAATGGTGAATTTGTCTGTCAAAACGTTTTCGTAAAAGACGATGCGGCATTTGATTACCAGTTTGCTGACTTTGAAGGCTTTGATGAAAATACACAACGTGCCTTCAAACCTTACACCATAAAGACAATGGCAGATGGCGTTCGTGTTGCTGTTATTGGCCAGGCCTTCCCTTATACACCTATTGCAAATCCATCACGTTTTATCCCTGACTGGACGTTTGGTATTCGCGACTCTGAAATGCAGGTAATGGTTGATCAAGTACGTGAGACTGAAAAACCAGACGTTGTCGTTGTCATTTCCCATAACGGTATGGATGTTGATTTGAAGATGGCATCACGTGTGAGTGGCATTGATGCGATTTTTGGTGGTCATACACATGATGGTGTGCCACAACCTTCAGTTGTAAAAAATAAAGGTGGCCAGACATTAGTCACCAATGCTGGTTCTAATGGTAAGTATCTTGGTTTTATGCAGTTTGATGTTCGTAATGGCAAAGTGCAGGATTATCGTTATAAGTTGATCCCTGTATTTTCGAATTTGCTCGAAGCGGATAAGGAGATGACTCAGTATATCGAAGACGTGCGTAAGCCTTATCTCGGTAAACTAACGGAAGAACTGGCCGTTGCAGAAGAGACGCTTTATCGTCGCGGTAACTTTAACGGTACTTTTGATCAGATTATCTGTGATGCCTTGCGTGTCGTTGGTGGTGCGCAGATTTCACTCTCGCCTGGTTTCCGCTGGGGTACTTCGGTATTACCTGGACAGACGATCACCATGGATAACGTGCTGGATCAAACGTGTACCACGTATCCGGAAACGTACGTTCGTGAAATGTCAGGTGCTGACATTAAGTTGATCCTGGAAGACGTGGCTGATAATTTATTTAATGAAGATCCTTATTATCAACAGGGTGGTGACATGGTGCGTGTCGGTGGCATGGATTACACCATGAACATTAGCGGTAAAATGAATACCCGTGTTAGTGAAATGCGTCTGGATGACGGTACGCTCATCGAAGCAGATAAGAAGTATACGGTTTCTGGCTGGGCGACAGTAGGTTCGAAAGCACCTGGCCGTCCTATCTGGGAAGTGGTCGCTGAGTACTTGCGTGACGAAAAAGTTGCCAGGGTCAAAAAACTCAATACACCAAAACTGATTGGTGCCAAGGGCAATCCTGGCATTGCCGAGTACCTGGGTGAAATGGGCTAGTCTCATTTCCTCACATTAAAAAAGGAGGCTTCGGCCCACTGCTGTCCCACAGTTGGAAATCATAAAGCGAACCTCATTTGAGGTTCGTTTTTTTTATGTCTTGGCGGGTCAGGGTTAAATATCTCGCTTAGCGTTCTGCGTTCAAATAGATTTAATTGAATAACCCGCATTATGCGTTGCACTGTCCAACCCACTTTGGCGCTGTGCCT
>Ga0316204_10008715_pt1 | contig 13888 bp, 18 predicted proteins | sample 6monrhotite_MG_2_FD_205661 | JGI IMG/M metagenome (GOLD analysis project Ga0316204, IMG submission 205661) | Microbial mat bacterial communities from mineral coupon in-situ incubated in ocean water Damariscotta River, Maine, United States -... | ecosystem: Environmental > Aquatic > Marine >... | reverse complement strand
ATACGGTGGAAACAGCAGGTACGGTGCGAATGCGAGCGGTCATTCCGGGCGTCTCTTCGATCCCTCTTGCAATCAGTTGCGCCATCTTTTTTACGCTGCCGTGCCGGCTGTAATAGAGCACTAAAATATCGGCCATGTTAGATGATCTCCAGCACGTTTTCGGGTGGTCGGCCAACGGCGGCTTTATTGCGGGTTGTGACAATGGGTCGTTCGATCAAAATTGGGTTTTCAATCATCGCTGCGATTAACTCAGCACGGGATAATGCGGCGTCACCCAGGTTATTTTCTTTGTAAGGCGCTTCTTTTTTTCGCATCAAATCACGCGGTTCCATATCGAGCAGGGTAAGGATTTTTTCCAGTTCTGCCTCGGATGGTGGTGACTGGAGATATTCAATCACGACCGGTTCAATCTCATGGTCTTTTAGTAGCTGTAACGTCTGGCGTGATTTTGAGCAGCGTGGGTTGTGATAAATCGTAGTGGTCATGGCGCGACTTTTCCTGATTTTAGGGGTGTATTTGATTGCGCTTATTCTAACGTGCATTTTCTTGACAGCCTACAGGACGAGGGTGATAATTTCTTCTGGTTGTGTTCAACTAGCGTTGAATAGAGATGAATTTTCTTTGTTCAACAATGTGTTACCTGTAGTAGCTATGGCGGTGCTTTTTGAGAAAAATAAATTACCTATTGGTGTTCTGTCTGCTGGTGTTGAGTGGGTGCGCAAGTGCGCCGACGCAGGAGATGAGTGATGCGCGCCAGGCGGTGCGTGCCGCGCATGATGTGGGTGCGGCGGAGCATGCCAGTGAGAATGTGCAGCAGGCCGAAGAGCTGCTTGATAAAGCAGAGCGTGAACTGGAGCAGGGTGATTTTGGTGATGCGCGTGAGGATGCGGAGGCGGCCAGAGCGGCTGCGATCAGGGCGCAGGACATTGCTCAGGTGATGAGCGCAACCAAGCTGGTGCTGCAGGATGCTGCTCAACGCGGTGTGCTATCTGATGACGCCAGCGTACTTTTTGAACAGGCGCGGCTTGCAGTTGATGAAAATAGAGTGCACGAGGCTATTCGGCTGGCAAATGAAGCGCGCCATCAGGCCAGGCAAGATTTAAATCTCGAATAATGTCTGTTGTCGAATCCCACCAGTTTTGAATACTAGCCCTGGCCGAGTGCGCGTCGCCTTTCTTTTTTTACGCTATTTGGGTGGGCGTTTTGTCGCAGATAATTGCACACGTACTGCTGCCGCTTTAAGTTACACCACCTTGTTATCGTTAGTGCCATTACTGGCAGTGGTCTTTTCAATTCTCGCCTTTTTCCCGATGTTTGCTACGTTGATCGATGATATTCAGGGCTATATCTTTAGTAATTTTGTGCCGGCCTCTAATGAGCAGTTGCAGTTGCATTTTCAGCAGTTTATTGCGACAGCGGCGAGCAGTGGCGGGATTGGCGTGATGTTTTTAATGCTGACTTCGTTGATGTTGATGAACACCATTAATATTGCATTGAATGATATCTGGCATGTTAAACCCAAACGTAACCTTTTCTCTGCACTGTTGATCTACGGGGTGGTGCTATTGCTATCGTCTATTTTGTTTGCAGCGAGTATCTTGCTGACATCCTACGTGGTCTCATTACCGTTGATTGCCGAAGGCGGAGAGGCGGTGAGGGGGATTAAAAACGTGCTATTAATGATGGCCCCGATCGCGGTCACCGTGGTGGCACTTTTGCTGTTTTATGTGGTGGTGCCCAACTGCAAGGTCTCCTGGCGGGTGGGGGTGATATCGGCGTTGTTGGCCGCACTGCTGTTTGAGCTGGCAAAGAAGGGGTTTGCCTGGTACGTGTTGGCGTTTCCCTCGTATACCGTTATCTACGGTGCGCTGGCTGTGATTCCGGTGTTCCTGGTCTGGATCTATGTGTCGTGGCTAGTACTGCTGCTCGGCGTTGAGTTTTCCCGCTGTCTGACGACCTTTGAACAAGACCATCGAGATGGTAAGGTCACGTGATAAGATCGATCTGGTAATGTAAAAACAGTGACCATTTTTGACAGGAATCTGCGTGGTAGACAATGAAAAAAATTGAACGGGCGTTTGAAGGTTTTTTATGGAATAGCCGTTTTGTTGTTTTGTTGGCGGTCATTGCCAGTCTTGCTGTGGCGTTTGCGATGTTCTTTATGACGACCGTTGATGCCTTTTATATGATCTCCCATCTGGTGGACTACGCTTCACCTGCTTTGAGTACCGATGCACGAACTGAGTTGCGCGGTGATACGGTGACTCATGTGGTCGAAATTGTTGATGGCTATTTATTGGCAACGGTGCTGCTGATTTTTGCACTGGGTTTATATGAGCTTTTTATTAGTCGCATCGATCAGGCAGAAGGCGAGGAGACCTCGTCGAATGTCTTAATGATCACCAGTCTAGATGACCTCAAGAGCCGTCTTGCGAAAGTGATCTTGATGATCTTGATTGTGAAGTTTTTTGAATATGCCGTGGATATCAAATTTGAAACACCGCTGGATCTACTTTATCTTGCCGGTGGTATTGCATTGATCGGGGTGGCGATTTATCTGTCGCATGCCGAGGATCATGCGCCTGCCAAGAAGTTGCTATAGTGTTACGCCACTGCTAGTGATGGTGGGAAATGCGAAAAAAATCTGCCAGAGATCGGTTGTCTCGGGCTCCGTACAAGGTGTTTTTTACCGTGCCACCACGCAACGTAAAGCGTGTGAACTGGGTATCACTGGTTGGGCTCGTAACTGTTCTGATGGCACGGTTGAAGTGCTTGCCTGTGGTGATGAAGCAGCTGTGCAGCTTTTACTTGACTGGTTGTGGCAAGGCTCAATGCAATCAAGAGTCGTTTACGTCACCTCAGATCTCGTCGATTATCAACCGTTGTCGAGTTTTGAAACGGGGTGAATTGTTTAGAGCGGTAGATAGATCTGAATAAGTGCACCACCCAGTGATGACTGTTTAATCTTCAGTTCTCCATCGTACAGGCTGACAATGTCACTGACCAATGAGAGCCCTAATCCGTGGCCGGTGATCGCTTCTTCACTTCTGCGCCAGCCACGTTGAATGACTTTTTCTGAGAGTGCCTGCGATATACCGGGGCCATCGTCCGCGACTTCAATTAATAGCAGTGCTTTTTTGTTGGGTTGCTGTTTGTTATTTTCAACTGAAAGGGTGACATCGACGCGGCTTTTGCACCATTTATAGCCGTTATCGACCAAATTACCGAGCAGCTCCATCAGGTCGCCTTCTTCGATATGCAGTTCGAGTGGGGAGCTGATATCAAGATTGCCCTGTACGTGCTTGTCTGCGTAGACCTTATCAAGCGCCGAAATTACTTTGTTGGCGATACGTTCAGGGTCTATTGGGGCTGTTAATGCGGTGCGCCCCGAGGTCGCCGCACGTTGCAACTGATATTGCACAATTTGATCCATCCGTTCTATTTGCTCTTCCGTGGTCTTACGCAGGGTTTCAATCGATGTGTCGGGGATTTCAATGGCGCCTCGTAGTACGGCTAACGGTGTTTTCAGGCTATGCGCGAGGTCACCAAGGCTCGCGGTATAGCGGGCTTTGTGTTCGCTATTAATCCGTATCAGTGCGTTGATATTGTTGGTGAGGCCACTGAGTTCTTTGGGGTAAACGCCTTCCACTTCTTTGTGCATGCCGGCTTCAATTTCCCCAATCTGTTTGGCGGCCTTACGTAGTGGCGTGAGGCCCCAGCGTAAAATAAGTGTGAGCATGATGAGCAGTACGATGGTGACGCCGCCAAGTGATATCCAGAGGTTATGGCGGAAGTCTTTTATTTGTTGATTGATGCGTTCCAGGTCTTCAATCACCACAAAGGTGTAGCCTTCGTTGGTGGTGTCGTGTTCACCCCATGTCAGGCCGATGCTGAGCGACAGCAGCGGGTCACCGGCGGCTGAAACGATGTGTTCAAATTTCTGATCGCCGCGTGAATAGCTGTCATGTGAAGCGATCTCCATACCGATCATGGAGGGCGAAGACCAGGAGATTTCACCGTTGTTTTTAATGATCTTGGCGTAGAGTCCCGAGCCGGGCATAAAGAAGCGCGGTTCAGGTAGTTCGTAGATCATGTGGATATCGCCTTGCTCATTTTCATCAAGCGAGGCGATCAGGACGCTGAGGTGAATCATCATGCGTTCTTTCAATGCATCTTCGGCGCTGACACGGTAGTTGCGGTCAAGTGTAATGCCGGTGATGCTGAGAAAGCCCGCTAGCACAAAGCCAGCGGCGATCAGCATGCGGGTGTTAATCGAAGGCGGGATCATGAGGTACTGATATTAAAGCGGTAGCCCCGCCCTCTCAGGGTTTCGATCGGTTTTATCTCGTTGTTCGGGTCGAGCTTGCGTCGTAGTCGCCCCACAAATACTTCTATCACATTACTGTCACGGTCATAGTCCTGCGCATAAATATGTTCAGTCAGAACCGTTTTTGAGATCACCTGTCCGGCATGTAGCATTAAATATTCAAGTACCTTGAATTCGTAAGCGGTCAGGTCGAGCAGTGTGTCGTTTAACATCACCTCCTGACTGGTGGTGTTGAGGGCGATGGGACCTGAGGTGATCGTCGGTTGAGAAAGCCCGGCTGCACGGCGCAGAAGTGCTTTGATACGCGCCTCCAGCTCCTCCATATGAAAGGGTTTTACCAGATAGTCGTCGGCACCGGCCTCGAGTCCTTCGACTTTGTCTTGCCAGCGGCCACGTGCGGTGAGGATGAGGACGGGAAAGCCTTTGCCCAGCTCTCGCAGGCTGCGAATCATGTCGATGCCAGACATATGGGGCAGTCCGATATCGACGACAGCCACGTCAATCGGAAACTCTTTGCCAATGTATTTGCCTTCTTCGCCATTTTCAGCAACGTCGACGGCATAGCCCGCATCTGTTAAGCGTTGATGTAGCTGCTGGCGTAGCGCTTCTTCATCTTCAACAATTAAAACTCGCACAATCGAAATCAGCCATTATTGATTGGGAGGCTTAAGCATACCCGGATGGGGTGCAGAGAGGTAGTAAAAATAGAGGGGTAAAAAAACCCGGCCTTAAGGGGGATTGGGGGGGGGAAGGCCGGGATAAAGGAATGCGTAATCGCTATCCTTTTGCTTATAGTCCGAGGATAAAGTCGGCTAGTATTTCGATGTTTGCGTCAGAGACACGTGGTGAGTATGGAGGCATTGGAACGCCGCCAGTTACAGCAGTCCAGTTACCTTTACCGCCTTTTGAGATGGTGGTAATCAGACGAGCACGATCAGCGCCGCTGGCAGCAACGTCTTTCCATGCTGGGCCAACAACTTTTTTATCAACACTGTGACATGCCAGGCAACCACTCTTTTTAGCCAGATCAAGATCAGCCATTGCAGGTGCAGCGATCAGTGCTGAAGCCATTACGGCAGCAGAAATAATTCTTTTCATGATTTTCTCCTCAGTTTTGGTGTTTATATATAGCTAATAGGTTTTTAAAAAGGCAAAATTCATAAACGCCTTCTTGTATGACCCTGTCCCCCAAGGTCAATACTTCCTGTCACTATTAATAACCATAGCTGAATGAAGCTGAATAATCCCTGAACGAGATCAGGCGCTGCTAGCTTGATCTGTTTTCGGCTATTTTTACCATGCGGTTTTGCGATTTAACACTTAAGTTTATTTTAAACCCAGCGGGTCGTTCGGGTCGATGTGTGGCTGAAACGGTTCCTTGCGCTGTATGCTGGTGAGCTGGTAGACCTTGCCAATCCAGTTATTGAGCACGGCTTCGGCGGTGTCGTGCCAGGTGTTATCAAGGTTTTCAGTGATCAATGCCTCCGGAAATACGGGTAGAGGGCTACTGTTATCCATTGCCGCGATAACCTGTGCTTTGTGCTCATCAAGAATCGCTGCACTTTGCTGCGTAAAATAGTTATCGGGTATCGGTGGATAGTCATTCCGTTCATGACTAATAAAGCATGTGACTTCGCGTTTATACTCTTTTAATAGACTGATGATGTCGTATTCAGGGTGTCCCTGAAAAAAGACGATGCGGAATTGATCCTCGCTTACCGCAAGATGCACACCCGCTTCAGCACTCTCTACTAATACTTTTAACCCAGCGGACTCAAACTGTTCGCGGCTAATGTTGTTAAAGCGTGAGTGCGGAATATCAAAGCGTGTGTTGACCCCGGCGACCAGTGGATGGTCTCGCTCCAGCAGGTAGTGAGGGTAGACGCCCCAGCGCTTGTTACCCATGTGATGGCGTTTTTGTCCGTAGCGCGCCTGCATCACGGCGTGTGTCGCAAGGCAGGAGCAGAGTGTCGAGGTGACATTCTCGTAGGCCCATTCGATGATCTCATCCAGTGGTTGCCAGAACGGCTCCATCGCGAGGTCGAGCTGGGTGACATTGGCGCCGGTGATGATCAGTGCATCCAGTCCCTGTTGTTTGATGGCCTCGAAGGTTTCGTAATATTGGTCAACATGCGCGCGGCCATCTTTGCCGCGTGGCAATTCAGCTAGCGTAAAGGGGTGCATGTAAAACTGTGCGATCTGATTTGATTCGCCTACCAGACGAAAGAACTGCCGTTCCGTGGCCGAGAGGGCAGAATCGGGCATCATGTTCAGCAGGCCGATGTGCAGCTCTCGGATATCCTGGTGGATCGCATTATCACCCGGGATAATCGTTTCACCGCTATCTTCGAGGCGTTTAAACGTTGGCAGTTTGCTATTGGCGACTAACGGCATAGTGGTCTCTAACTCTGTAGTGCTTTCTCAATCAGTGCGACGAAGTCCTGTTCATTCTGTACTTTTGCGAGGTCGGTGGTGGTGATGGTGTAGCCGTATTGCTTGGCAATCGCTTCGTAACGCGGAATGCGTGAATAGAACAGGCGCGGAAACACCCAGCGTACAAAATCATCCGGGTCGATCTGTGCTACATATTCCAGTGAACGCTCAGTCATATAAGTGGCGAGCTGTTCATCGAGAAATGCTTCACGATAGTAGAGCGGTTTTGGATCCAGCTCGGCACGGCGAATCAACGCCTTTTCATCTTGTTCGGTCGCTTTTATATAGATGATCAAGGTGTTTTCACTCAGCATCTTCAACGTCTTATCGTCATCCAGTTCGCATACGCTGCCGCCGGCATCATTGATGAAGTGGTTGTAACCGTAGATCTCCTGCGCCTTGTTGATAAACTCAGGGACATCACGCATCGCCAGCACTTCCGCATTGTGGTGCAATGCCTGGCGTCGTTTGAATTTTGGCAGCGCCAGTCCGCCCAGTTCGGGATTACCCAGTTTGCCAAGAAAACTGGCGACCGGCTTAAGGTTATCTACCGAAAGATTATTGGCGATATAGATAGAGTCTGTGCGTAACAGGTCGCGCAGAAATTCGACCTGCATCGCCTGCTGCTTGATGTTGTCGAGAATCGGCTCATCCAGATAACGGGTGCCGATACGGTAATCGCCCGAATAGTGAAACCAGTTATCACGCAGCATGGTCGAGAGGCGTGTTTTACCGACACCCGACATCCCCAGCAGGGTGATGCTTTTGTGCTTCCAGTCTCTAAATTCTGCGGTGGTGAGTTTCACAAACAGGCTCCTGATGCATTAGGCCGTTAAACAAAGCCCTATTGTAAATGAGCTAGCGAAAAGTTGCAGGGGTTTGATGGGGCATATAGGGGGAACGCCCTCGGCTGGACCTGCATAACGCTAGTGATGGCTTAATAAAACAGCTCGGCTCGCGGGGTCATCATCCTTCATTTAACCAGTCGATAATTTACTATTCTAACTAGGAAATTTTTGTGAAAATATTTAGAGTGTAGGGTAGTGTTGAGAAACATGAGTATGAGGAGAGGTTAGAGTATGGTTATTGTAGCTGCGATAGTTTCCGTTGTTTTCATCCTTTTGGGTATTCTCCATATATATTGGGCTGGCGGGGGTAAAGCAGGTATCACTAAGGTCATCCCAGTAGTTGAAGGAACGCCAGCGATGACACCAGGAAAGTTGTTAACTTTACTGGTTGCTGTCGGGCTTATGGCGATAGCGGGTATTTCATACGCATTAGCTTATGTTGAGCTAAAGTCATATTTATACGGTGACTATGTTGTTTATTCTGGTTGGTTTCTTGCTTTTGTTTTCTTTGTAAGGGCGGTTGGTGATTTCAAGCTTATCGGGTTTTTCAAAAAGTACAGGGGTTCTGAATTTGCGGTTTATGATACAAAGTATTATTCACCATTTTGTTTGTCGATGAGTGCTGTGTTTGCACTTCTTACGGGAAACCATACATAAGCAAAGAAACGCTACGGAGAACTTGCCGGCATAATGTTGGCATTATGCAATTAATTTGGGCCACGTCGAGTTAGCCTAAATCCACAAAGCACAAAGGTTGATTTATGAAACACTTGATTATTTATACTCACCTAAACCCAGGTAGCTTTACAAAGGCTGTAGTTGATGAAGTTGAAAAGGTCGCGGCAAATAAAGGGCATGAAATAAAAGTCATTGATTTGTATGCTGATGAGTTCAATCCAGTTCTCGAGTTCCCAGATATTCAGTATTCATTTATGGATGGGGATGCACCGAAAGATGTGGAAATTTACCAGCAACATATTACTTGGGCAGATCGTATAATATTTGTCTATCCATTATGGTGGGACCAAATGCCCGCTATGCTTAAAGGTTTTATTGATAGAGTATTCACGAACGGCTATGCATTTATGTATGACGAAAATGGATCAAAAGGACTGCTTGTAGGAAAATCAGTGCAATTAATAATTAATACAGGCAACCCAAGTGAGTTACTCGAAAGAAAGGGATTGCACGCAGCTATCAAGAAAGTAAATGAAGAAGGGGTTTTCGAATTTTGTGGAATGACGGCTAAAACTACATTCTTTGGTAACGTGGCAATGGGTACTGACAGTGAAAGAAATGAGTATTTGAATGATATTGGAAAAATAATAGATTGATTTCTAATCGGCATGATCAATGATCACGCAGGCGAGATGTCGCAGTTTATTTTCTGCCAGTTTAGTTAAAGCGTTAGGTAGATTTGACATTAGTGTCATTCTTATATCAAGATGCAAAATATGAAAGTCCACACAACTAATTATTTAGTTCAGATTATTATCATTATTCCATAGGAGTGGTGGGTTATCTGATGTTTTAAAAGTTAGTTAAACCCGCTCAAGAGGCGGGTTTTTTTATGCTTCTTGGGCTTAACACAGAGTCAAAGGAGGCAGCACGATGAAAAAGATTGCGGTATTTGGTAATGCGGGAGGTGGTAAGTCTACTCTTGCCCGCCAGTTATCTGGGATAACGGGAGTGCCTCTATACTCCCTCGACAAAATAAAATATCAGTCGGGTGGTGTAGAAATATCACATGAAGCGTATCTTGATATTCACTCCGATCTACTGAAACAAGAAGAATGGATAATAGACGGTTTTGGTTGTGTCGAGTCTGCCTGGGAACGTTTTTCTAAAGCTGACACGCTTGTATACATTGATCTCCCACTGCCAATGCATTACTGGTGGGTAATAAAAAGGCTGTTTCAGGGCATGTATAAGAATCCAGAAGGGTGGCCTGAATACAGCCCAATATGGAAAGGCTCACTGAATAGTTTTCGGGTTCTACCGCTTTGTCATCGCCGTTTAACCCCAAGGTATCGTCAGCTGGTAAAAGAATCAGCCTCTTCGAAACGAGTTCACCATCTCAGGTTGCTGAAGGATATCGATGGTTTTTTATATAACGTGCAGCTAGGTTATCAATGTGAATAAGTTAATTTCATCTCAGAAAAGGCTGCAAGCGCCTCATTACAGGTATTAGGCAGTAACGTTTATGAAGAAAATAGAATACATGAGTTTTAACGATGTACCCGCTAAAGCATTCATACCACTATTAAACAAGAAAAAGATTAGAGAGCATTTAATAGATCATGAGTTGTTTGATGAGCGTGCAGTAAAGGAATGGGTGGAAGCCAAAATTATGGTGGATTCCTCTCAAGGGTGTAAGGTGCGAGCCATTGTTATCGATAAGCAGCTTGTTGGTTGGTGTGGCATACAGTTTGAAGATGAGAAGTATGAAATAGCAGTTGTCATTGATGATGGTTATTGGGGGGTAGGAAGACAAATATTCGTAGAAATAATGGCTTGGGCAAAAGAGCTTGGTCATAAAACAGTTTTCATACACTTCCTTTACACTCGACCTGAATATAAATTTTTACGAAAAATATCTAAAAATGTTTACGAAAGCAAACTACTAGATAATAAGTTCACAACTTACGAGTTAGAAGTAAATGAAATTGCCTAACAAGTCATAGTAGTTGATCAATAATACGCGGCTTCGATTTGTATTGTGGTCAACTGAGGTCAGGCGTTATACGTAAAAATACAGAGAAGTATTCAAGTGGAAATAAATCTAATTAACGCAATTGATTCTGATGTTGAAGAAATCAATTCATTAGTGAATCTTTCGTACCGAGGTCGCGCAGGATGGACAAAAGAGACTGAGATAATTTCTGGCGCTAGATCGACGATGGAGGAGGTAAAAGAATATCTTTTAAATCCAAGTGCGCATCTGCTTATTGTAAGAGATGAAAATAGAATCATTGCATGTATCTGTGTAGAGGTCAGAGACAACAGGGGTTTTATAGGGTATTTCGCGGTTCATCCTGAATGCCAGGGAGATGGGTTAGGTAAGGCTGTATTGTCAAAGGCAGAAGAATTTGCAAAGAATATTCTAAAAGTGTCTAAATATATTATGGTGGTTGTGTCTCAGCGCCCAGAGCTTATCGAGTATTACGAACGAAGGGGCTATAGTCGTACCGGTGAGATATTAGATTATCCAACTGATCTTAATGTGGGTACGCCGCTAAGTGGTAATTTAACCATAGAGTATTTGGAAAAGAACGCATAATAATGGCAATTGAAAAGCACCACTGCTGAATGCCGGTTTGTGCTGGCATCAAGGACGCAATAAATTTTGAATACTTAACGGAGTAACTTAGCTAATGGCAAAAGTTGTACTGATAACTGGAGGTAGTCGAGGGATTGGAGCGAAAACAGCTCTCTTGGCTGCATCGAAAGGCTGGGATGTTTGCATCAGTTACAGAAGCCGAGAATCTGAAGCGTCGGATGTTGTCAGTGAAATACAGCGGAATGGAAGGCGAGTGCTTTCTATTAAAGCTGATGTTGGGAAAGAGGGCGACGTTATATCGCTATTTGAAAGTATTGATGGCGAATTTGGAAGGCTGGATGCGTTAGTCAATAATGCCGGAATTATTGTGCCTCAATCTCAATTAGCGGATATGACAGCGGAAAGAATTCAAAATATATTTAATATTAATGTGGTTGGTAGCTTTATTTGTGCGCGAGAGGCAATCAAACGTATGTCTAGATCACGAGGCGGAGGCGGAGGTTCTATTGTTAATTTATCGTCTGCTGCTGCTCGAATTGGGTCTCCCAATGAATTTATAGACTATGCAGCATCGAAGGGTGCTATTGATACAATGACTTTGGGATTATCTAAAGAAGTAGCGGACGATGGAATTCGGGTAAATGCTGTTCGGCCAGGGTTAATAGAAACAGAGTTACATGGCGATGCTGGCGACATTAATAGGCCGGAGAAACTTAAACAGTTTATCCCTATGAAACGAGCAGGTAGTGCAGAAGAAGTTGCACAGTCTATAGTATGGCTGATGTCGGATGAGGCATCTTATGTGAATGGCGCATTACTTGATGTTGCTGGTGGCCGGTAGTGCTTAACAAAAGAAATTGAGAGGGCCATTCTATGCTTAGAATCACTGTTAACAATTTAGCTTATGCATAAGTTTGAAAGCCGTATTAGAGCGATCTGTAAGAAGTTAACTATTCCCTCAGAGTATGAGTCCCGGTATGGGTTACCCCTTCAATATGAGGAGGATGCATTGGTTGAAATTGGTAGCGATATTTATAATCGGACACAGTATTTATCGAAGGAAGCAGCGGTCTCGTGGGAGAAAATGAGAAAACACGCAAATGATGAAGGTATTCATCTTGAAGTGGTTTCTGCATTCAGATCAGTTGATAAGCAGCTATCTATAATTGAAAGAAAATTAGAGCATGGTCAGAGTATCTTGGAAATATTGAAGGTAAGTGCTGCGCCCGGTTACAGCGAGCATCACACAGGAAAAGCAATTGATATAACTACTCCAGGTGTTGAGCCTTTGGTTGAGTCTTTTGAATTAACTGAGGCGTATCGTTGGCTTGAGAAAAATGCCAGTTTGTATTCATTTAATTTGTCTTACCCAATAGGACATTCAGGTGGGGTAGCATATGAGCCGTGGCATTGGGCATACTGTAAATAAAGTCGCGCATAACAAGCATAGTAGGATCAGGCCTCGGCGGCATGGCTATATTGCAAATAGTTCACCACTCGCAAGGGCCCTAACGCGGTGTAGGCAAGTATGACCATGATTCAGATTAAACGTCCACAAGAGCTGGCGCGTTTACGCCGCCTTGCGCTGGCTGCTCAAGGTTTGCTGCAGACTCAGCCCTATGGGTGTGGTTTGGCGGGGGCACGTAAAGCGATTAACCACTTAGGTTATGTGCAGATCGATACCATATCGGTGGTGGAACGTGCACACCATCATGTTTTTCACTCTAGAGTGCTTAAGTTCAAGCCTGGCATGACAAATCAAATGTTGCTCAATGGTGACATTTTTGAGTACTGGACACATGCGGCTGCTTTTCTACCCATCGCCGATTTTCGCTTCTCCTTACCCTACAAACACGCCATTAAAAGCGGGCAAGTTCGCTGGTATAAAAATCGTGACGAGAAGCTCATGGCTGAACTATTGGCACGCATACGTTCAGATGGTCCGATACGATCCCGGGATCTAGAAACTAACACCAAAAAACGTGCAGGTTGGTGGGACTGGAAGCCAGCCAAAAAGGCACTCGAACAGATGTATATGGAAGGCGATCTAATGGTCAGCGACCGCGAAGGCTTTCAAAAAACATATGATCTAACCGAGCGGGTACTGCCATCTCATGTGAATTCACAAATGCCCAGTATTGAAGAATTTGCGGCTCACATTGTTGATCAACAGTTGCGCTGCCATGGCCTTGTTTCACTCAAAGGTCTGACCTACCAGCGCCGAAATGCTGAACTACGTAAAGCGGTGAAAGCCTTGGTCAATGAACGGTTGGCGCAGGGTACTTTAGAGCAAGTACAACTGAGCAGCGGCGAAGTATTTATATTGGAAACGGGCACGCTCGAACGCCGCCTTCCTCGGTTGAGTAGTCGCATGTTAATCCTTTCGCCATTCGATAACAGTGTCATTCAGCGCGAACGGCTCAAAGCACTGTTTCAATACGACTATCAGATAGAGTGTTATGTGCCGGCTGCCAAGCGTCAGTATGGTTATTTTTGTCTACCGCTACTTTACCGTGATGAATTTATTGGGCGGATGGATTGCAAAGCTCATCGGAAAACTAGCCATTTAGAGATTAAATCACTGCATTTGGAACAGCACAATTTTGATGATGACTTAGTCATTACTGCATTTGTAAACGCCATCACACAATTCTGTCATTTCCAAAAATGTGACACAGTGTCTTTGACTAAAGTCTACCCAAAACACCTAACCCAAGGTTTTCTCAGCGCACTAAAGCCTCTAGATTGATACCGAGATAAAGGCAGTGCAGCCTAGCAATGGCATTAGTGGCGTAGATTTAAAGTTAGCACTAGATAATGAAGCATAAGAGAGTCTAATAGGGGCGTTTGAATCGGACCGGCCCCCGTGGCGTTCTTGTGCCATGAAGCAAGATGCGTAGCATCTTGCATGCTGTATTAAAGATGAGGGAGGGCCCCTCGGTTTCGCTTACCAGAAGGCGGAACCAAACCACCTTATGCGGCTGTCATTAAGAGTGATGG
>Ga0316204_10008714_pt1 | contig 13890 bp, 10 predicted proteins | sample 6monrhotite_MG_2_FD_205661 | JGI IMG/M metagenome (GOLD analysis project Ga0316204, IMG submission 205661) | Microbial mat bacterial communities from mineral coupon in-situ incubated in ocean water Damariscotta River, Maine, United States -... | ecosystem: Environmental > Aquatic > Marine >... | reverse complement strand
CTTGCTATAATTACAAAAAAACTGGGATGATATATGTATACCGTTACTATAGAAAAAGAGTGTACCTGTTTTAAACGTTCAAAGTACCCATCTTCTGAGAGTTTTGAATCTGAAGAGGAAGCTTTAGAGTTTGCAACAAAGATGGCAAAGGATATGACAAGAGAGTTTTGTAAAAACCATGCCTTCAGTGTTATAAAAGAAGATGATAATTTTCTTATTTTACTAATGAGTTAAAACTTGGCTTTAATAACATATTAACGTAAACTAATATACAATCAAAATAATTTTCACATGGAGTCTGTAATGATAAAACCTACCTTTTCACAGTTAAAACCCTCTTTAAGAGTTCTTTCCTTAGCCCTTAGTGCAAGTTTGATTACTGGATGTGCTGTTAGCTATACGCCAACAAGTACAATTGCAAAAGTTGCTAGTGATCTTCCTTCAGTTACTAGGGCAGCAAGCAGACAAGCTCCTAAGGCAAAATCAGATGTGCTTTCTATTCATATCCCTTATGAAAAATCTGTTCCCGATGAGGGGAACTATGTAAGTCGTGTGATCCAAATTGAGAGTCTTTACCCATCCGTTATTTTGAATATTCCTTCTGAGATTTCTAAGCGACGCGGTGATATGAGTATTGAACAACAAAAAATAGTACAACAGAAAAATTACGAGGAGTGGACTGAAGAAGAAAAAAGAGCTTCAAAAAACAAGTACAGTACTGCAAGTTATTTTAATCAAAATGAGCAAGAGATAGAAAAAGCAATGATTCGAAAAGGCTTTAATGTTCTTGACCGTGCCAAGTTTGAGGCGAAACTTCGTGATCTTCGTGATAACAATAGTGATAAGGTTCGTGATAAAAAAAGTGCAGGTTATTATACATTAAAAAAGATGTATGATAAACAGTTAGAAGATGGTGAACTTGATAACATTGAATATATGGAAAAAATTTCTAGTCTAGAAGCAGAAAGTAAAGCTTCTACAAGTGGTAAAAAAAGAAAAGAAAATGAGATGATTGATATCTCTGAGATCATTCGTGCAGCACAAGGCTCAGGTGATGGAAAAGGTCCTAATAATGCAAAAGCAGACTTTTTATTACAAATTAATAATATAGATGTGCAAGACTCATTTGACCATCCTCTTGAATTATATGCTTTTGACGAAACAAAAGTGTATTTAAAGAAACATCCAGGACTTAATCTTGGTGATAGTGCAGGACAGCTTCCACGATCAATCCCAAGACCATGGTATAAGGCATTTTTTAATGCGAAGCTTATTGATATCAAAACAGGTCAGATTGTATGGATTGGTGAACACATCGCTGAATCTAACTCAGCAAATAAAGATGGTATTCGTATTGACTTTAATATAGAACGTTATGTAAGTAACCAAAATGAAGTAAATATGGCAATTCGTAACTATAACAGTGAACTTCAAGATAAAAGTACACGTCTAAGTAACTTGAATACAACGTTGAATAGACTTTATAAGCAAGAAACGCAAGCAAAAGAATTTGCTGATGAAAATCAAAAGAATTACTACTTGAGAAATTTGAACAACTCTATTTCTCAAACTGAAAAAGAGTATCGGGCTTTAATGAGAGATCTTATTGATATGGATAAAAACAAACCTTCAAATGTATATGCTGAATGGGAATATGCCTATCATGTAAGTGAACCTATTGTTCAACCTTTGATGATAACAGATAGTAATGACCCAAAAATGCTTGAAAAAGTTGAAGCCCATAAAAAAGATTTGGTAAAAGAAGTTATTTCATCTTTGGTAAATACAATTCAGCTAAAACAAAAAATGAAAAAGTAAGTAATAGGATAAGAAGCTAGATGAAACGTTTTTTACTTCTTATCACCTTTCTTTTATTAGAGAATGCTTCTGCTCTTGAGCGTTCTCTTAAACTCTCTAAGATGTATGAAGAGAAGCGTGTTGCTCTTATCATTGGAACTAACAGTTATACATCATTCTCTCCTTTAAAAAACCCCATTAATGATGCTCGTTCGATAAAAAGAAGTTTAGTAAAAAAGCAGTTTAAGATACTTTATGCCGAAGATGTTTCAAAACGAGAGTTTAAACAGATGGTTAAAAAGTTTCATAACGAGCTTTTAAAAGGCGGAACAGGACTTTTCTTTTTCGCAGGGCATGGTATACAAGTAGAGGGAAGAAACTATCTTATAGCAAAAGATTCTGAGATAGAGGCAAAAGAGGATGTGGAGTTTGAAGCTATATCTTTAGATTTTATAAGTTCGAAGATGAAAAGTGCTAAAAATCGTTTGAATATCGTGATATTAGATGCATGTAGAAATGACCCTTTTTCAAGAGGTGCAGGCGGTGGTCTAGCTCCTTTACAAAATGCAAGGGGCATGTTTGTCTCGTATGCAACGGAAGCGGGAAGCGTGGCTCAAGATGGTGCCGGAAAAAATGGAGTCTTTACTCAAGCATTGATAAAGTATATAGATGAGCCTATTCCAATTGAGCAGATGTTTAAAAAGGTACGTCAAGAAGTTTTCACAAAAACAGATGAGAAGCAGTATCCGGGTGTAATGAACAATCTCTTGGGAGACTTTTATTTTACACTGCCAAAGAGTGAACCAAGTCAAAAGAAAAATATACAGACAGCCGTAAATACAAAGGAAAAAGTGAGCAATATTACACCTGTAAAAACAAAGAAAGTAGTCGAAGAAAAACAGAAGGTACAGGCAACTTATATCAAGCCACATATGATACGCATTTCCAAGGGAAGTTTTACAATGGGCGATAATAACTCTGTAGGTGATAAAGATGAACAGCCAGTACATACTGTGACAATTAAAAAAGATTTTTACATAGGCAAACATGAGGTAAGTTTTGAAGAGTACGATAAGTATTGTGCCGATACTGACAGACCTCTTGCTAAGTCGAGAAAGTGGGGAAGAGGACAACAACCTGCAATTAATGTAAGTTGGTATGATGCTACGGCTTATGCTGCGTGGTTGAGTAAAAAAACAGGGGAAAAATATAGCTTGCCAACAGAAGCACAGTGGGAGTATGTCGCACGTGCAGGTAAAAAAAATGTCTACGGTTTTTTTTCAGATAGTAAGAGTCTTAAAAAACTTGCATGGTACAAGTCTAATGCAAAAGGTAAGCCTCATCCGATAGGCAAAAAACAAGCTAATCATTGGGGTGTAAAAGATATACTTGGAAATGTTCGTGAATGGTGCCTTGATACGTATTCAAAGAGTTATGAGTATACCTCAAGAGATGGAAGTGCTTACAGTGATGAAGAAGAGAAGTTTAAAGTAATCCGTGGAGGCGCCTGGAATCAAGCGGATTCTGCACTTCGTGTCAGTAACCGGTTTTGGGCAGCGCCTACAAAAAAATCTAATAATGATGGTTTTCGTTTAGTCAAAGAGATATGACTTTTCAAGGCTAAAGTGAAGCGGTAGCAAATAAGTAAAAAGTCAATTTTGTAGGGCTTTTTAGTATAATCTAAAAGAATACGGGGGTAGTATGTTTAAAAGTCTGTTTTTTATAATTTTTATTTTTACGCAATTAACTGCTTATGAAATTGTGCTTTCGAGCACTAAGGTTAAGGGTTTAGTCTCAAAAGACATCGTAGTGGATGCTACAAGTGGATTGATGTGGCAAGATGATGAACAGGCGGAAGAATTTGAAGCATCTTGGGATGAGGCTAACGACTTTTGTCAAGACTTAAATCTAAATGGATACAAAGACTGGTATCTTCCGAGAAAAAAACAACTTCTTTCGATTACAGGCAAAGAAGAATTTAATCATGTCTCTTCTTATCACTATTGGTCTTCTACGGTAGATGAAAAAGATAAAAAGAATGCTTGGATGATTGGTTTTGAGTACGGTGGTTCAGACATATTAGAAAAGTCAACTGAACATCAGGTTCGGTGTGTAAGAGATGATGAGACCTATGTGAAGCCTAATATATCTAAAGCCAATAAGCTTTTAGTAAAAGACATTGTAAGAGACAGAACAAGTGGGTTGATGTGGCAAGATGATGCACGAGCAGAAGATCTTGAAAAGACATGGGAAGAAGCGAACTTGTTTTGTCAAAGTCTGGCAATGGGTGGTTATACAGACTGGAAGCTTCCAAGTAAGTCTCAACTTCTCTCTATTACCGATAACCCAAGGTTCGAGAATGCTTCTTCATATTACTACTGGTCATCAACGATAGATGAAAAAGACGAAAATGGTGCATGGATGGTTGACTTTAACTATGGAAATACCGACAGTTTAGAAAAGTCCAGTGAACATCAGGTACGTTGTGTTAGACAAGAAGGTGATATATTAGCCTTTAATGAACCAAGTGGAATTAATGACGAAAATATCTTTAGAGATACTACCAGTGGTCTACTTTGGCAAGATGATGACAGGGCAGAAAGCCTTGAAAAGACGTGGCAGGGTGCTAAGGAGTTTTGTAAAACATTAAGCATGAATGGAAATAGCGATTGGACCTTACCTAATAAAGAGCAGCTTTTATCTATAGCAGGGGATGAAAACTTTGAAAATGTATCTTCTTATGCTTACTGGTCTTCGAGTGTGGATAAAAAAGATCCTTCACTTGCTCTAACGGTTGGTTTTGGATATGGGAATACAGATGCCTCTTTAAAGTCAAATGAGAAGCAGGTTCGTTGTGTAAGTAAAGACCGCAGCCGTTTAGGTTTTGAAGCTATAGTAGAGAGTATAATTAAGAGTCGTTTACACCCTATAATCGAACAAAACCCACAATACAGTTTAGAAAAAGATATGTTTGAAACCCAAGAGGAGTTTCAGCAACGTCATAATACGCCAGAGTTTTTACGTATCATGCAAAAGGTGAAAAAAGAGGCAGTTGAGCAGGCTTTAAAAACGACCTATGGTTCGCCTCAGCTTGGTAATTTAACGTATGACGCTGAAAATGCTTATTTTGTTGCGGATTTGAATTTCGAACTTAAAAAAGATTATAAGACACAAAAGATTGCAATTAGCATCCCTAAGAAGCTAGCCAGAGATTTTTATAAGTCAAAAGATAGGCTTCAATCAAAGGCAGTATTTGAACTTGATGATAAAGGTGTACGTCTTAAGCGTGTAGATGTTATGTATAAGAAAAATACTTATTTAGCTCAATTGACAGATAAGAAAGTTGATACAAGTCGTGTTGAAATGAGTTTAACCGGAATAAATGGATTAAGTTTAGGAAAGAATGAAATCCAAGCTTTTGATAGCAGCAAGTTAAAAAGTACAAAAGATTTAGACCTACTTCTATCAAAAGCAAAAGAAGCTGTTGTAGATAAAACAAAATGGCTTTTTGTCGTTGGGATAGAAAAGTATGAATATACGGACAATATCTCTTATGCCAAACGAAGTGCAGAAATGTTTACCAAGGCAACGCAAAAAGTATTAGGTATATCTAAGACAAATTCTTATGTCCTTATAAATACGAAAGCCTCTCAAGCCCACATAAAGACAAATCTCAAGAAGATGTTAAGACGGGTAAAAGAGGGTGATACTATCTATTTTTACTACAATGGACATGGAGTCCCCGTTCCAAGTAAAAATAATGAACCTTATCTGCTGACTTTTGATACTGAACCTGACTTTGTCCAAGATGAGAACTTCTTTGCCCTTCAAAACATTTACAGTAAACTCTCTGATTCAAAAGCTAAGAAGGTCGTCGCTGTAGTAGATAGCTGTTTTTCAGGTGTTACAGATGGCAAAGCAGTGCTTAAAGGGGTGGCAGCTACACGTGTCATAGCAAAGCGTGCGAGCTTTGATAAAGAGAAGATGGTGGTTTTAAGTGCAGGAAAGGGACATCAGTACTCTAATGCTTATAATAAAAAAGCACACCGGCTTTTTAGTTTTTATGTGATGAAAAACCTACTTGAAGGTACGACTAATGTAAAGAGCTTATATCAAGATACGAAGGCGCAAACCTATGAAACTTCTTTAGAGGAGTATGGGGATTTAAGAGTACAAGAGCCAACAGTCTATGGGAATATGAATATTGAACTATAAACAAAAATCATATGTATCAAGGAATATAATGCGTTTACTTATATCGCTACTTGTCTTTGCCCTTTTCTCTAACTCGCTCTTTGCTACAACAGGTATAGATAAATACAAAAAAGCTATGTCTCTTGTCTCACGCTATTATTATCAGCCAATATCAGTTACTCAGGTATCTGACAAAGGAATGGAACAGTTCTTGAAAACAAGCCAACTGCTAAGTGATGAAGATAGAAAAATGATTCAAACAAAGTTTAATTATTATGATCGTACCAATGGGAAAAAAAGCAAAGAAAGTATAAAGAAAAAACTAGCAACCTTAAATGAGATATTATCCAAGAAGATGTTTTCACAAGAAGAGATCTTTGATATGTTAATAGCCTCATCGCTTGAATCTTTAGACCCACACTCTAATTTTTTAAATAAAAAGAAGCTTGCTACTTTAAAGATACAAGCAAAGGGTACTTTTGGTGGGGTAGGACTATCAGTAGGGATTAAGGACGACAAACTAACCGTTGTTTCTCCTATCTATGGTACGCCAGCATATAGAGCAGGGGTACAAGCAGGAGATATTATTTACACAATTGACGGTATGCCTTCTGAAAGCATGCTTATTGATGATGCTGTCGCTTTAATGCGTGGAAAAGTAAATACTTCTATTGATCTCACGCTTTTACGTAGAGGGGAGTTGATACCTGTTAAGATAGTTAGGGAAATGATCCGTATACAATCCGTTACTAGTAAAAAACTTGAGGGCGGGATACTTTACTTAAGAGTGACATCTTTTGATGCAAAAGTTGTTGAAGAGGTTTCAAAAATTTTAAAAGAAGATGATGGCTTTAAAAATGGGATTATCTTAGACTTGCGAAACAATCCGGGCGGGCTACTTAGTCAAGCTACGGGTCTTGTTGATCTTTTTTTAGATGAGGGTGAAATTGTTAGAAATAAAACACGAAATATCAGAGATGAAAAAGTAAATAGTGCATCTGCTTTAAAAACCTTAACAAATGCTCCCTTAGTTGTCCTAATAAATGCTGGAAGTGCTTCGGGGGCTGAGATAGTCTGTGGTGCCTTAAAGGTACATAAACGCGCACTTGTCTTGGGTGAGAGATCTTTTGGTAAAGGCAATACCCAAGCACTATTGACTATTAATGATGAAGAAGCGATAAAGCTTACCACTGCACAGTATCTCTTTGCTGATGGTAAGAGCATCAATAATGTCGGGATAAAACCGGATTATGCCATTAATACAGATGTTATTGATGAAAAAGATATTGCTAAAGATGCTGCGTATGACTATTTAAAAGATCAAAGACTTTTTAATTCAAAGTTTTTTGCTAAGGCTTATGCCCCTTCTAAATCGGTAGAAAGGTTTAGAAACGAAAACATAGGAAAAGAGACTTCAAGTTTAGTCAGTAAAAAGAGTTATGCCAACGAAGAGATAGGTCTGAATACACGTTTGGACAAGCTTAAAAGAGCCAGCGTCGATACGACAAAATGGTTGATTGTTATTGGGATAGAAGATTATGAATATACAGAAGATGTCAAATACTCTAAACAAAGTGCAGAACTCTTTAGTAAGATAGTTCAAAAGAAGTATGGGGTTGATGATAGCCATAGCTTGGTTTTAATTGATAGTGATGCAAGTATGGGAAGGATTAGAAATAAATTAAAAAGGCTCTTGCGTCAGGTCAAACAAGGTGACAGCATATACTTTTATTATAATGGTCATGGTATCCCAGTCCCCAACCAAAAAAATGAGCCTTACCTTCTTCCAAGTGATGTGGAACCTGAGTTTGCAAGTGATGATGCATTTTTTAAAATGAAAAACATTTTTAAACTGCTTTCTGATTCAAAGGCAAAAAAAGTTATTGCTATAATTGATAGTTGTTTTAGTGGTGGAAATGATGGTTCCAGTCTTATCAAAGGAGTCGCAGCGACACGGCTGGTTCCTAAAAAAGTGATGTTTGATAAACAGAAGATGGTCGTTTTATATGCGGGTAAAGGCGTACAGTATTCTAATATGTTTGATAGAAACAGACACAGACTTTTTTCTTATTATGTGATGGACTCCATCTTAAAAGGTAGGGATGATGTTGAAACCTTATATAATGAAGTCTTTATTAATGTAAAAGATGAGTCTTTTAAGATGGGCGATATGCACCTTCAAGAACCGACCATGGTAGGAAATAAAAAAATAAAATTTTAAATGTATAGATCTGACTTAGGAAAAATATGAATAATATAGTATCTCGTTTTACACTGCTTTTAGTGCTTGTCCTTAATCTTCACGCAGCGCCTTCTTGGTATCATAATCTTGAAAAAAAAAGTGGGAATTTTTACATAGGTTACGGACAGGGAAGCAGTGAACAAAGTGCTAAAAAAGAAGCACTGAACGATATCTCCTCGCAGATCTCTGTTATTATTGACAGCTCGCTTTCAAGTGATATGGGTGTAAATGACGGAAAGAGTTATAAAAATGTTCAGGATAAAAGCTCTTTACGTTCATATGCACAGATACAGGGTTATACGGTTAAAAAACTGGAAATTGATAAAGGACAATATTATATTGCTCTGTCGTATGAAAATATACCCAGCATTGATAAGTTCAACAGAAAACTGTCGAAAGTAAAAACACATATGCCAGTGGTTCTTAACAGTTATTTAAGTAAAACACCTATTTCTAAAGAACTGAATAAAAAGCTTGACTTCTCTTTAAAACGAAAAGATGGTCTTTGGTACATCAAATATAAAAATATTTATCAAGCCTTAGATAGTCATGATTTTTCTAATTTTTTTACAAGTACGACAAATAAAAAACTGAGTATTACTACAAGCAAAGCCAATAGTATTATGCATAACGGAGACACCTTCTTTTTCAAGCTTTTATCAAAACAAGATGGGTATGTCACAATATTTACTGTTTATGAAGATGGCACGGTTGCTAAACTTATGTCGAACATAGTAGTGCGTAAAAATAAGCTCGAGCATATTCCTGATGAAGAATTTGAGTCTGTTTTACAAGCGGGGTTGATAGAAGAGGGTAAAGAGACCTTTGATCTGTATGTGGTAGTGTTTAGTCAAACAAAAAAGTATTATGATCGTTTTGCAAGCGCAGATGAAGAGTTGATTGAAGATGAACGTTATAAAAACTTTGATGCCTTGATTTCACTTATAGACACGATGGATTATGTGACCTTAAAGCTTGTCACAAAACCACGTTAGTGGTTTCTTCAGTAAAACCACGTTAGTGGTTTCTTCAGTAAAGCCAGATTAAGAACCTCTTGGGCGAAGCCTAAAAAATGTTCTTAAGACCCAAAACTTCTGAGATACCTGTTTTAGAAATGGTCTTTTGAAGTTTTTTACTTGAATTTTCTAAGGCTAAAGCCTCAGTTTGAGTGGCCTGTCCTGTTAATCGTATCTTGTTACCTGCAATGATAGTGTTTTGGGCGTCTTTTACTTCAATCATCAGAACAGTCTTTACTATCTTAAAACCATGAGCCTGAGAGTATTGTGCTGAGGTTTTTAAGTCGATAAAAATATGGTTCTTGTCACGCTTATTTGTACTTGCAAGTTTGATGCCTTTTTTGGCCAAGGCTACTTGTATCTCTTCTCTATAGGCGCGCGAGTTCTGATCATGCGTCATTGAAAATGTCATAGTACTTTTTAAGTCTTGAAACTCATGATTTATTTTTGAGACAAGCTGCAGGTAGGGTGAGTCATCAAACTTCGTATCAAGACTGGAAAGTATAAGGGTGTTAGGAAGGAGCTCTTCAAGCTTTTTAAGGCTTTGTGCGTAGAAGTTATGGCGGAGAAGAACATTTCTTTTTTGATAAGCTTGTAAATCAGCTTTTATCTTTTTAACCTCAGTCTTGTGGATTTGATGCAGCCCTTGGGTAAAGATCTTTTTATCAGAACGCAGTAAAACGATGAAGTGATTATAGGCTTGTTTATGATTTTGCATAAGTTGATAATTACTAATGCGTATTTTTGCCACATCTTCTTTTAGGGTATGGGTAATGTCTTTGCTTAGATACTGATGATAAACACCTTTGCTCTGTAACTTAGATTGGTAGCTTGAAGAGATTGAGACACCCAGTTGCGAGATCATACCTTCTAAGGCGTTGCTTCGTGCTTGTTTTAGATTTTTACCTTCGCCTAAACCATAAAGATATTTTGATGTATTAGAGGGAGGGTTTAGGTACCAAGAAGGAAGTTCTTTTGGTGCATAGTTACTCGAAGGTGTTTTTGACGAACAGGCGGAAAATAAGATCAAAAGACAAGTTGCAATTATGGTCTTCATTTTTGAATTTGCTCCAGTGCAACCTGTCTGTTTTTAATAGAGCGAGATATACGTCCGATAGCATAATCAATCTCTTCAACAGGTTCTATACTTAAATCGTCAGCCAATGCATATAACTCTTGGGCTTCTTGTAAGTTTCCTTGTACCTCTTTTACAACGCCTAAGTTATATGCTGCAACAAAGCTTCTTTCTTGTGTTTCATCCAAGAGACGACTCAAGAGGTCATCTGCCTTTGTGTAGCGTTGTCGTTCGATATAAATAAGTGCATTTTCAAGGATCTTTTCTTGTTGTTCGGTGTATTCTAAGTCGGGTTCATCCAGTAAGGTGACAGAAAAGTTTTTATAATAAGGGGTGAGTTTGGCGCTAAAGCTTGAGGCCAGCTTTGAAGAGAGCAGATCAAGACCGTGATGCTTTGAAGGCAGTACATCATCTCTGTCACTACAAGCGTTCCACTCTTTTTTAGCATGAAGGTTGTCACTAAAGATGATGTCACCTTTTTCTACGGCAACGATTCGTATCTGTGCTGCTAGGTTTATAGTACGTGAGGTACATGCAACGGAGTACTCTTTTTTCTCCTTACACTCTTTGTCAACACATTTACTGCGTTTGACATAATACCTTGAATCTGAGGAAGACTTATCACTGATACTACCTGTAATAAGGGCTTGAGCGCCTAAAAGGTTCCCCAGCTCAACAGCAGTGCTTTCATCTAATAAACCAGAGTCTTGTAGCTTTTGTTCATGAAGGACACGTTGTATATCATCTCTGCTGACTAAGGTGAAATAGTTTTTATTATTTATCTTTTTAGAGGCCAGATGGGTCTGTATCTTAGATGATAATCCCATAGAGTCACCCTTGAAATTATGCATGGCAATAATCTTTGTTTGTGAGACACTATCAACTTGTGCTGGTTGTAGGGCTTGTATATTTACCTTTGGCGAACAGGCGGTAAAAAATACTAGACTAAGTATAAGTAAGACGATATTTTTCATATAGTACCTCTATCATAAGTGAAGAAATATTATACTAGACTGTGCTTAAGACACAACAAAAAGATTCTAAATCTAAAGTTTACGTGCAACTAAGTAAACATCAGACTTTAAAAATATATTTTTACTGTATTTGTTACACCTATACTTTATGTGCTCTGTTATAAGAAAATACAGGAGTAATTTATAGTTTATTTATATAGTATGTATTAAAATCAAAGACTACACAAAATAAGGAATTCTAATGACACGATATAAGTATGGTTTTATACTTAGTTCAATTCTTGCGCTATTGGTGAGTGGGTGTGGGAATGCGAAGATAGTAATACCTTCTTACTCGCCACCAAAAGAGTATAAAAAGCTTTCAGAGATTGAAAGTGGCGGGGACATGCGAGAAGGCACGTATATGGCTATGGCTATTAATCCAGAGATTGCTGGTGAAGCTTCTTCGGATAAGAAAAAGATTGATGCTATTTTAATCAATGCGATCAAACAAGGGTTGACGGAAACAAACTTCATCACTATTTATCCCATCTTTGATACAGCTAATGTAGCCCTAAACATGCAGGTTATCTCTTATGAATATGAAAAGTCAAGTAATAATATCAATGCAGATATGCAAGTTGCTTTTACTATTACTAAGGGGATTACAGAATATATTTCTAAAACTTACAGTTCAAAGGCAACACGCTACTCTTCAAATCCGAATTTACTTCCTTCAAAATCGAAGATATTGCTTGACCTTGGAAAAGAGGTGAGTAAAAAGTTTATCTCAGACATCACGCCGCTTAAGACACGTCAACTTCGTGAGTTTAAGACTATGCCAAGCGAGTTAGACTATATTATCACCTATGCAAAACGTGGAAACTTTGAGTCTGCGGTTGAAGATATGGAAGAATTTTCTGGGGATAAAGATGTGAATTATTTTTATAATCTTGCTGTTTTATATGAAGGTCTAGGTGCTAAAACAGGGGAAATGGAAAGTTTTAATCACGCGAAAAAGTCTTATGCAAAAGCAATGCGAAGGGGCGGCTCAAGTGATGAAGTAATAGTCAACGCTAAATCACGCTTTGATAACTTTTACCGACTTTTCCAAATGACACAAAGTCAAAAAAATCAAAATAAAAACTTATCAGACGAATTAGATGATATGTATGGACAAACAGAGTAGTAGTTTTACTAGAGCGAAAGACGTTGATCGTCACAAAAAAACGGGGTAGGTTTTTTTGAAAGTAACAGGGGTTATATAGTATGAAGATTTCAAAAAGTGTTATAAATGCTGTCTTGGTGAGTGTTGCATCATTAGTTATGAGTGGGTGTTCGGTAATGCAAAGTGGAGCAGAAAGTTTAGCTCAGGTGCCTTCTTTGGAAAACCAAGCCAATAGAATTGTTGTAGGAATGGGACTAGTGAGAACCAACACAGTAATCGCAAATATGCCAATCTCAGCAGATGCGACTTGGCCTGATGCGTTAAATGACGAACTTGTATTGGAAGATAATAAGCAGATGATCTCAGATGCACTTGATATGGATCCTTATGTGGCAACGCATGAGTATACGGATCTTTATCAAAAAACTCAATTAGGTGGTTTTGGTTTAGTCGCTGCCCCGCGTATTGGAGCATTGACTTATAGTGCTTTAAACAGAGCCGTCATCTTATACGGTCCGGATAAGGAAAATTGGCCAACATTTTTTGATATAGAGACAGACCTTTCAACCTTTCACAAGTTCACTGATGGAAATCTAAAGCAAGTTGAAGCAAGCTCTGCCAACGTTTATCCAAGTGTGACAGACGCACTTATATCTTTAATGCCAACAAACTTTCAAAAAGACCTCCAAGATGCACGTGAAGAGATGATTATTGGCTTTAAAGAAGTGGCGGCTTTAAAATCAGAAAAAGGGATGTATGAAACACAGATAGAAACTAACGATGACGCGTCCCAAACAGAGGCTTTAGATGAACAAGCCATTATCGACTTAAAGCAGAAAATTTTAGAGATTGATACAAGTATTTCAGAAAAAGAAATTGTGGCTGATGAAAAAGAGACTATCTATACAAGCTTACTTGATGAAGCAACTAAGGTACTTGAAAGTGATATAGAACTGGATGAAGAACAAGTCGCCTTAGCCAAAAATATTCTTTTAGCTTCTTCGGCAATTAAAAAAGGAGCTTTAGAAGCAGGTGGTGCTTTTGCTTTGTCGACAACCATTTTGGCAACAACAAATATTGTTCAAGACTTCCCAAAAGAGTTAGCGAGTTTGGCTGTGGCGAGAATATATATCCCAGATGATAAGGCGGACCTTTTTGATAAACGTCTTAGCCGTTTAGGAAAAAATGCCTTATATGCGATTCCAGCTATTGCGATTGGGACTTATTATGCTGTTAAGCAATCGCTTTTAGCGGGAAGATATGAAAGTATTGCAGAGATTATTGTAGAGGCAGATAAGCTTCAAAAAGAAGCAGAGAGAGATCGCCTGGTAGATGAAGAAAATGCCAAAAATGAAGCCAAAGAAGCTTCATAAAGATAAGGAAAAAAGATGAGACTACAAATAAGCAGTTTAGTGTTGGGTATAGCCCTTCTTAGTGGATGTGGA
>Ga0316204_10008713_pt1 | contig 13892 bp, 8 predicted proteins | sample 6monrhotite_MG_2_FD_205661 | JGI IMG/M metagenome (GOLD analysis project Ga0316204, IMG submission 205661) | Microbial mat bacterial communities from mineral coupon in-situ incubated in ocean water Damariscotta River, Maine, United States -... | ecosystem: Environmental > Aquatic > Marine >... | reverse complement strand
TCAAGCGCAAGCGTCTAGAGGATGAGTCAACCGATGATGATGTACTGCGGCGGCGTACAGGGGATGAGGTAAATCATACACAAAATGCACAATCCGGTTCGCTTTCAATGCGCGTGATTCGGCTCGCCTCGACGCTTGGCTCGGATGCGTTTAACGAACTCAAGCGTATTGCGAGTCTACTCAATATTCAACTGAACGCCGGCCGCTGTTTTGACAAGAGGCGGTTGTGTCGCGCGCTCTCGGAGAAGCTGGATGTTAAACTCGACGAAGTCTTGGTGGACCCGGTGCCCGAGCACTTTGTTGATTGTATAACGGCAAAACCGCTCGTCGACCCTGTCCAGATCCCGAGCGGACGCACGTACAATCGCTCGACTGTCGAGCAGTTCAAGAAGCGAGTCGACCCCTACACGCAAGTCGAGTTTACCGAAAAGGAAATTGTCGCAAACCGTTTCGTCGCCGACCTTTTGGAACAGCATTGGAATCTGTTTGGCAATCGACCCGAATCCGAACGCTGTTCGTTGTTCGACGCCATCTCCAAGGATGACGTCGCGCTCGTCGACGAGATTCTCGACGACATTGACTCGGAGGTGCGCACGCAGCTCGAGACGCGCAACAAAGATGCAAGGTCGCCGCTGAATCTGGCTTCTAAACTGGGCCGCCTTGACATTGTCGATCGGTTGCTCAAAGCCGGCGCACTGGTCGACGAGCGTTGCACTGCCTTGAATGTCACGCCTCTCATGACGTCTATCTGGCACAAACATACGGCGGTGGCGCGTCGACTCGTCAATGCTGGCGCACGTCTCAATTTATTTACAAGCGGCCATAGAACACCCTTGTTTCTCGCGGCGAAGAAGTCGAATTTAGAGCTTGTCCAGTTGCTTGTCGAGTCGGGAGCGTGCATTCACAAGATGACGGTAGATGGGCAAACAGCAATGTCGGTATCTAAGGATAAAGAGTGCGAGGTGTATTTGCGTAAGCAATTCGTGAAAGAGCCCGTGTGCAAGTGTTTTCATTAAACTTTAGTTATTTTGCATGTGCAGAAGCAAGTCGAGTTCGTTTTCGTGCTTTCGCAGAATGCGCTCTCGGTGCTCGTAGATGAACGGTCGCAGCGCGGGCTCTCCGAGCAGCATGTGCAGCATTCCCTCGAGGTAGAATGCCGGGTGTCGGTGCGCGCGAGCATCCAACGAGAGCGTGCGCGCGCGCTCCCAGACGGCGAGCGAGCGACCGGCGAGTCGTCTTCGGTGCACGACAAACTGGGCGGCGCCCACGTCGCAGATTCCCTCGTCGACCTTCGGAAAGTCGGGCGGCAGCACGTCGGCCATCAGGTGCCACTGCTTTTGCATCGTGTGGAACATCCAGTGGTATGGCGGCGACGCGATCGGCTCGTACCAGTCGCGAAACACCTCGGTTCCGACCGTCGCGTAGTGCGGCAGGGCGCTGCGCGCGTGCAACGCTTCAATCTGCTCGAGCATGCGCGCAATCGAGTGCCGCTGGTGCCACGACGTGTCGTGGCCGTGCAGAAATAGGGTATACTCGGCGCACCGATTAAGCTTTTTGTTGCCACCAGAGGAGTGTTGCTGCTGCTCACCATCCGCATCCGAGGCGGCTGCGGCTGCACCATCATCCCAGGCGCCATCATCCAGGGCGTCTGCGGCGGCTGCGTGTGCTCGCACGATATAGTCCAGGTAGCTGTAGATGCCGTCGATGAGCGGCGGCTTTTCGCGCCACTCTACGTGCGCGAGCGCGCGAATGTCGGCGGGCACGCGCTGTACTCCGCACTCGTACACGATAATTGGATAGCGGTCGCACGCGCGCATCCACGACAAGTCTTCCTTGTAGTGACTGCACACGAGCACGAGGTCGAGCGACTCTTGCATGTGCTCCCGCTCCCGCTCCCGCTCCCGCTCCCGCTCCCGCTCCCGCCCCCGCTCCACCTCCTGTTCCACGCTGCCGTCGAATGTGCGCTCGCATTCAACCGCCTCGGTATTCATAGTGTATTGTGCGGTGTGTGGTCGGTGGGTGGTCACTTTCTCTAGTCGTCTAAACGTTTACTTGTTTGTACAAACGCACCAAGCTAGTGCAGTGCACTGGTCCGGTTCACTCGCTCACTCGCTCACTCGCTCACTCGCTCACTTGCTCACTTGCTCATTGCCTTGTACGACTCGCGCACCTCGTCGCCGCTGAGCACGTGTTCGTACGTGGGCTCGCTCGCATTCTCGTTCAACGAGTGCGCCATCGTGCGCAGAAAGACGAATGCCACGAGATTGCTGAGCATGTAGGACTCGACCGTGTGGAACGGGCGACCGGTCGACTTGAGCACGCGCGTCGTCTCGGCCATCAGGTTGGCGCCCGGAATCTCTTTGCGCGCAAACGAAATGCCCGCCGACGCACGGCGGTCGAGCATACCGCGGTCGATTCGGCGCACGATACGCGGGAACTGTCGCTTGGCGAGGCGTGCGCGCTTGTCCTTGTCCATGTCGGCCGGGATTGGCTCCCAGTGATCGAGGAACGGCTGGATCACGTCGCGGTTTGCGATCGCGTTCAGCTCGTCGGGCAGCGTCTTACCGACGTTGCGCTTGCCGCCGACGAGCAGCGCCCAGTCATTGTACTCGGAGCGAGGAAGCTTGAACGCCCGCTTGGCGCGAATGCCGCTCGTCGTCTTGGCCGCTTTCGTCTTCTCGGACGACTTTTTAGCCTTTGCCGATTTCGCCGCCTTGGTCGACTTTTTACTCTTCTTGGCCTGCTCCCTGGCCTTGGCCTTGGCTCGCTTGGCCTTTTCCTGCTCCTTTTTGCGTGCGTCGCGCGCCTTTTCCTCGGCCTTTTCCTTGCGGCGCTGCTCCTTGGCCTTGCGCTTGTCGGTCGGGCTCTTGACGTCAATTTTGAGCTCGTCTTGACGTCGCGCGCGCTCAGCGCACTCTTGAGTTCGGCTACGGTGGGCATACTCTCTTATTCTCTCAGTGAATCAGTTCGCACGTGTGCTCGTCGTTGGTCTTGTTATGACTGAGTGTACATTTTTATTTTGACCCCTCACCTCACCATGTATGTGCATCCTTGTCGTCGTCGCTCGCGGCCGCCTGTTCTACATCCTTCTCCTGCTTGTCCTTGTCGTCTGCGTGTGCGCGGCGGAGTTGATCGATAATGTACTCGCACTTTGGCCGCTGTTCGCGTTCGGCGAGGCCGACGACCGGAATGCGCCGAATCGCCTCGCGCGAAAGTCCCCAGTGCTGCTGCAGTTCACGCAACGTCGCGCGAATCTCGTCTCCATTCTCTTGGCTCGTCAGGATAGTGACGTGTGCGCACGCGACGTTTAGCAGGCGCACAACGAGCCGCAGCCGCGTCCCGCGAACGTCTCCAAACATGAGCGAAAAGATGCGTTCGAACGCGCGTTCGTCCATGCGTCGTAGATAAGCGTACCACTGCTCGCTGTCAGCGAGCAAGCCCGACGCGCTGGTCGTCGTTTCGTCCCAGTCGAGAATGAGTTCGTGTGGACGACGCTGACCGACGCTGTAGAGTCGAATGAGCGTCCGCAGGTCGGCCGCCGGGATTCCACCGCGCACGCGCAGCAGCGATAGCATTTCCAAAAAGTACTCGAACGCGACGCTGCCGTCAAACTCGGAGTTGAACACGCGATTCGACATTGGCGCGCCGCGCTCGACGAGAATGCGCGCAAAGTCGTCCTCCTCGCCACTCACTCTCGCGCTCGCCAACAGACGACGATCTGTGCGACTGCTGCTGCTGCTGCTACTGTTGCTACTTCTCGGGCACTCGTCAAAGTGGCTGCGCGTGTCGTCGAAAAAGAGGGCGCAGTGCATTCGCAGATCTCGCACGCGCAGCGGTTCTTGCGCGTGACCGGAAACGAGCATGACGCGCGAATGCTGCTGTTGCCGCATATGACTCTCTGTTTCCCAATCTCGTTACAAGTGCATCTCAATCTTTTATTGCGCCACGTACGCTACAAACTGGGGGTGCAGGTCGTGTACGCTCTGCGGAAACGCGGGGTGCACGCTCACTGATTCCTGTGTTTCGTGTGCTTGGTGTGCTTGGTGTGCTTGCCCGCTCGCATCGAACGAATCTGCGTCGTCATGCTCACCACTCGTTGGACCATCCGTGTGAGTTGAGCAGCAACTAAAGAGTGAGCCCATCTCGTTCCTCGTGTCTTGACTGTGGGACAAGAGATTTTTCAGAGTGCTATTCGCCGTCGTACTGACACTGCCACTCGGGCTGGAACGGCGAAACGGCGAAACGGCGAAACGGCGAAACGGCGAAACGGCGAGATGGCAGGACGAGCCGAGCAATAGCAATCCGACGACATTTATTATCTACGCCGTCATGTAAGAACTCTCGGCGAAAGCACTCCCAGAAGCAAGCAAGCAAGCAAGCACGCCAATCGATCGATCGAGAATGTTGACTGTCTACCGCGTCATTTGCACGCGCGACTACAAGGCGTACTTTACGCAACCTCTGGCCGCGCCGCCCGTCTTTTGCCCGCAGCATCCAGACGAGCGCGTCACGGCCCAGTACGTGAGCGCGTACAGCCACACGGCTAGCACGGCCGCGTCCGTGCGCACCGGCAGCGAGCCCGCTAGCCAGACGACTGGCGAGCCCGGCCCGCAAGGACCCGCCGGCGAGCAGGGAGCGCAGGGACCCGAAGGCCAGCAGGGCGAGCGCGGCGACGATGCGTGCGGTCAGGACGGCGCGCAGGGACCAATGGGCAACACCGGACACGGCATCGTCATTACGTACGTGTACCCGAGCGTCGCTGCCCTCGAGTCGGCCGTGTGCCCATGCCACGACGGCGAGTTTGCCATCATCAACACGCAGAACGCAAACGACAGCGAGCACGGACGCCTCTACATTTGCACCGACGGCGCGTGGGACTTTATGGCCGACCTGAGCTGCTGCAACGACCTGATCGTCGGCCCACGCGGTCCACGCGGCGAGCAAGGCGAACCGGGATGCCCCGGATGCCAGGGACCCGAAGGCGAGGGTGAGCAGGGCGCACAAGGATCGCAGGGTTGCCGCGGCTGCCGTGGCGCACAAGGTGACGACGGCTCTCAAGGTGACCAGGGAGACATGGGCAAGCAAGGCTGCCGCGGCCGCCCGGGTGACCAGGGACCGCAAGGTGACGAAGGCGAGCAGGGCGAGCAGGGCGAGATGGGCAAGCAGGGATGCATGGGCAAGCCGGGTAAGGACGGTAAAGATGGCTGTCGCGGACCACAGGGACCGCCCGGAGAGGGCGTGTGCCACTGCTCGCACGGCGGCAGTTCGCACTCGCACTGCGGTTCGTCGAACGGAGGCGTCATGGGCACGTACGAGGGCTACATGGACTCGGTCACGCCGGGCAGCGCCGACGAACGCTCGCGCGTCGTCGTGACGTTTATGGAGTGCGGCGCCGCGTTCCTCGCGACGAGCCGCCAGACGCAACCGGCGTCGCCCACGCTCGCCGCCGTCACCGCACACGGCCGCTGGATGGTACACTGCGACCACGTCTACGCGAACTTTGTGTTTGCCGGACAGCACGCTGTGGGCAACGCCGCCGGCGAGATGCGCAAGATGGAGCTCAAGTTTGAGATGGCCAGCGGCCATCTCGCCAACATTGGCTCGGCGTCGGCCGCCGCCGCCGGATGCCAGCGCATCTTTAGCTTTGCCGACTCGAGCGACGCTGCGCTCACGCCGGCCGCGTCCGAATCGGCACTGACCGTGTTCCTGCACTACCAGCACACTGTCCAGTGCGCCGAACCCAACTGCGCCAGCTACCCGTGAGCAGTGGGTGGAGCAGTGGGTGGAGCAGTGGGTGGAGCAGTGGTGCCGTCGCGTCGAGCGGCGGATTACCAAACGCACGTTCGACCGAGTCCTGAAAAATAAAAATATGTAACGACATGTAAAACGAACGAACGCACCACATTCAAACCAAATCCGTTCACACACACACACACGCCGACCGCAATGACGACTCTGACCGTTTACCGTGTCATTTGCACACAAGACTACCGCACCTATTACACAGCGCCGCTGGCAGCACCACCGACGCACTGCCCTCGTCATTCGAACGAGCTACTTGTGCCGTCCAATGTGAGCGCATTCACGCAAGTGGCGAGCACGACGTCGTCTGCGGCGAGCACGACCGCTGTGACGGCCAGCCAGACGACGGGGGCGCAGGGTGAACAAGGCCCGCAGGGACCAGAGGGTCCCGAAGGATGCGGCCAAGATGGCGAACCCGGTCCGATGGGCGAACCCGGACACGGCCTTGTCGTCGACTATGTCTTTTGCAGCCTTCAGGAGCTCCTCGACGATCCTTGCAACTGCCGCGACGGCAAGTTTGCCATCATCGACACCGGGAACGCCAACGACAGCGACCACGGTCGCCTCTACATCTGCAAGGATGGCCAGTGGGACTTTATGACCGACATCAGCTGCTGCCACGAGCTGTTGCAGGGTCCGCGCGGTCCTCGCGGTGAGCAAGGAGAGCCGGGCTGCCCGGGCTGCCAGGGACCCGAGGGCGAGGGCGTCCAGGGAACACAAGGAGTCCAAGGCTGCCGTGGATGCCGCGGCACGCAAGGCGAGTTTGGCGAGGATGGGCCGCAAGGGCCAAAGGGCTGCGACGGCCTCGGTTGCGATGGTCCGCAGGGTGTCGAAGGAGACGAGGGCGTACAGGGCCCCGAGGGGCCGATGGGCGAGCAAGGCTGCGAGGGCAACACGGGTGAGCAGGGTGCACAGGGCGACACTGGCTGCCACGGCCAGAATGGCGCACAGGGCAAGGACGGCGTTCAGGGTGAGAACGGCTGCCACGGAGACAATGGCGCGCAGGGACCCGAGGGCCCGCCCGGACAGTCGGGAGACGCGTGTCACGAGGCCGGTCCTCAGGGAGCCACAGGTCCTCCGGGAGAAGCTTGCTCCGAAGCTGGTCCACAAGGTGCAGAGGGACCGCAGGGTCCGGCTGGAACGCCAGGAACCAACGTGATTCCGTGCACGCCGCCCGGCAGTCCGGTCAAGGGATCCAGCTACTTTGACGACACGACGTTCAAGTTCTTCATCTACACCGGATCCGTGTGGAAGTGCGTCCAGCTCATTGACCCAGTGTAAACTGACTGACTGATCACAAGCACGGGACTCGAGTGCGGGGTGAGCGCGCGCGTGATTTGTTCGTCGACAATTTAATTAACCAACTCAATTAAACGATACCAAGGCAATCACGCAATCACATTTACGATTTGCAATCTGACGAAAAAACGAAAAAACATGTCCTGGATCAGCCGACTATTGTTTTCCGCCACAGAGGCGGTGGTACCGACGCCCGAACAGCAGAAGCCTACGCGAGACGACGGGCAGGAAAATCCGCCGAACGAGCGGCGTGGTGAAGAGGAACAGCCCGGGGAACAGCCCGGGGAACAGCCCGAGGAACAGCAGCCCGGGGAACAGCAGCCCGGGGAACAGCCCGATGAACATCCCGGAGAAAGCCTATCTGAATTTGATAATGCGATTACGGGCAACGCTGCGAAATTGATTGTCACGAAGGGCGCAAGTTCGGGATCAAACTCAGACTCAAACTCAAACTCGGACACGGATTGCGATTCGTGGGAAACGATGAGCGATGGTAATTCCACTCACTCGTCCGCGTGTGCATCCCCGCTCGCATCGCCATCCGATTCACCATGTGTATCCCCACCCGATTCCCCGCGGACATCGCCACCTGCGTCGCCGCATTCATCCCTGCCAGTTTCGCCGCGGACATCGCCACCTGCGTCGCCGCATTCATCCCTGCCAGTTTCGCCACGCGCAACGACGCCAACCTTTCGCGAGGACGAGGTGCACCATCTGGACGTTCGAGTCGAGATCGACGAGCGTGTGCGCTCCGAGATTGTGAAGCTCGAAGACGAAATCCAGTCGTACGACGAGCAGGTTTTGAGTCTCGAGAACAGGCTCGCCGCCCTCGAAATATCCTTGAGTGCGCAGGAAGTCGGCGCATTTGCCGCAGAGGCTGAAATGAATGCGAGCGTGACTGAACAGATGTTCAATCAATCACTACCTGCATCACCGTGTTCACCGAGCTTGACATCGTCGGACGATGACGACAATGACTCTGATGCTTCTCCTGCAATGTCGCCCATCCAACTTCCGCCTGCGCCGCCTCCTCACTCACCAATGCCAAACGTTCCACTGGCGCCTCTGCTACCAAAGCTCAAATTGTCAGAGCGCGAGCGTCGCCCTTTGCCGAATCCGCGCCGGCTAGACTGTGGGGAAGAGGAAAAGCAACCCCGGGGCATTGTCGAAGAGTGCATTGTTGAGCAGAGTCGGCGCGCTCGCTGGTGTCGTCAATGCTGCTCGCGACTCTGCTGCAGCATTTCACCGAGCGGGCACGTCGAGTGGGCGTGCGCTCGTTGTGGACTCGTTGAGCAAAGCGAAAGCGAACCACAACGAACACGATGGGAACCACGGGCACAAGAAGTGCCAGCCGAGTTCCACGCGCACACGTTCAGCGTGCGCAACTTGTTCCGGCCTTTGCCGCCGCTCCCAACGAACGCGACAACAACAGCGTCGGTCAGCGACGACGATGACTTTCACGTGTACGAAGGATCCGCGCGCAATTTAGCGTTGGATTTGAACGATCTGGGCGTAAACTCGGACACGGACGACTCGATGCCTGATCTCGAGCGCATCTCTGAATCCGACTCGTCGCCGCCGCCGTCGGACTCGAGTTCCGACTCGAGTTCGGATTCAGACTCGAGCAGCAGCGGCGATTCAAGTTCGGACTCGGACGACTCGAGTAGCAGCGACGACGATTCGTGCGACGGTACCAGCAGCGAGAGTGAGATTGGCGACGGGGATGCAACTATCGACTGCGACGCGTCACTTACAGACGAAGAAGAGCGCAAGCACGACGACGACGACGATAGACGCAGCTACGAGACGAGTGGACCCGACGGTATTCGCATGAGGGACTCGGAGTACCGCCGCCCGCTTCGACCGTGTCCTCGAGTTCCGCTCGCGCTGCGCCTCGCCGCAGCCGCGCGTCGAAAAACGACGTTTCGTCGAAAGGCATCGGCCGGCGGAGTCCGCTGCGGATCGCGTCCTCCCATTCACGACCGACCACGATGCCGCCAGTTGCAACAGTCGTTCGGCGCCAGAAGTACTGCTACCGACGCCACCGCTCGATCTCGAGCTTCCAACTCGGCGCATTCCGCGGATTCGGCGCGCGCGAGTGGTGTCAGCAACTCGTTCCGCTTCCGCACGCTCGAACAGCTGCAGCTCGGCGAGGTGGATGCAAGCAATTCGCAGCCGGCGACGAACGAGCAAGCAAAGCATGCGAGCGAGCCGCCAGTCGACAAGATACCGACCATTGACTGGGACGCACTCTTTCCCCCGATCGCGACCAACGGGTGCGCAACGTCGTCTGTCGGCGGCAGCACGGGAAAAGTGAATGACGAGTCATTCTTTGACCAGTCGCCAATTTTGTTGGTCGAGCAAGCACCCACTGGGGAATGTGGCGCTCTAGAATACACAGGCGCTCTCACGGGCGCGCAAGGTAATCGGGGAGACGTTGGCTATTCGGCCGCACTGGGAGACACGAGCGACGAGTCACTGACGCCCCCCATTTCACCTGCGCGCAATCTGTTTCGCTTGCTCATCGACAGCATCACCGAGTCTGACGAATCGGAAGAGTCAGAGAGCAGCTCGGACAAGGACTATTCGACCGACGAAGACTTTGAAAGCGAACCGGAAGAGGAACCGGATGTTGAGCGAGATTGCGCCGATCGCGACACGACGTTTGGCACGACGCACGTCGTGTGTCTGCACGACCGCGGTCAATCGTACGAAGAAATGCAACGGGCGATCGCGCCACTCGTCGAGCGCGCCGAAGACGAGCAGTGGCCCTGGGAATTCCACTTTCAGCAGGGGTTCTACGAGGCGCCAGGTGGTGGTCGCGCTTGGTACCAAAATCGAGAGGGAATCAGCGAGTCCTTTTCGATTAGACACCACAGCACGCGCAAGTCCAAGCGCGCACGCTTGCGCGAGCGCAGCGGACATGCTGGCGGTGGTGGCGGTGGCACGGAATCCGTTCCGCTTCTCTGCACACACGCCGCTTGCCGCCGACTCAACGGGGTGGGTCGTTTCCGAAACATGCGCGTTCCGTGTGCGCGCACGGCGCTCGCCAACGAGCCGCGTAGCTTTCGTCAGCGCTGCGAACAGATGCGCGCCAGCTTGGCGTCGAGCGATTGGCTTCGCGGCGACCGCGGTGACACGATCGTCCTGCTCGGTTTCGGCGAGGGAGCGTGCTTTGCGCTTGACTTTGCCTATCAGAACCGTCACTCACCACTCGAAAGCTCGGCGTCCTCGGGAGACGCGAGCGGCGAGCGAGACCAAGACTTGCCGCTCGTCGGCGTCCTGGCGCACAGCCCGCCGTTTCCGTGCAACTATGGCGTGCGTGCGTCCAATACCCAAACGGAGTCGCAGCAGCCGCTGCTCATCTACGAGGAGAGTGAGTTGCCCGCGCTCATTCTGTCCTCGCGAAACAATCAGCGCGTCCCGATGAACAAGTCGTCGCGCTGGCAGCGCCTCTTTCCGAACGCCAACTTGTGCGCGTTCGGCGGCCGCCGGTTCACGGGACACCGCATGCACTGGCCAGACGCTGCGCTGCGAGCCGTCGAGACGCTGTTTGCGCCAGACAGCGAAGAGTGACGCGCTTGCTTTGTGTTTAGTTGAATGTTAATTTGTAGTTACCCAGTCCAATAGTGTCGAATTAAAAATGTCCCACATTCTGCGTCCGCCAGTCAAGTCAACTACCTGATTTTTAGATTTGGACGTTTTGACGTTTTGACGTTTTGACGTTTTGACGTTTTCAGCTGAAAGGTTTGAGGTTTGAGAACATATTTTGAAATTTTGAAAAAATCCTACAGCAAGACACAAAGAAGGCCAGTTGAGGACTTAAGAAATCTAGAATGTCGAACGAGTTGGCGCCAGAACTGATGCGATCTCTATGCGTCGATCCACCAGATCGTGATGTGGTGGACGTGGATTTCGAACGACTATCGCGCACCAAGACCGCCGCTGCTTCCACTTCTGCGCCCCCCACCTCCGTCACTTTTTCCACTTCCGCCACATCTGCCGACGGTAAGCGCATGGAACTCTCGTGTGTGCCACCAATCACTGAACTGCCGTCGTTTGCGGCCAACTCGAGTAAAGTGGTGTCGGCGTTCGAATCGCACTCGAGCGCTGAGCACCTGATGATTTGGCACGGCCGGCATCATTCGCAACAGCCGCTCTCGCTCACGCGTACGTACAGCACATACGGAATTCCAGAACGCGACTACTCGCCCGAATGGAGCATGCGCCGTCGCATCTTGCGCATGATGCTACGATCCGACGACCCGTTCGACATGACGGCCGGACCCATTCCGTCGACAGAGACTATCGACGCTCTGGCTGAGTCACTCGACGGTAGTGGACAGGGTCGCAGGTTCATGCGCCTGGTTCGCTGCATGCGCGACTTTTTGCTCGACGCTCCCTGTCATTCGACGACGCAAAGGACGCAAAGAACACAAACAACACAGGGAAAGCAGAGGCGGGCGGGCAACAAAACTAGCGATTGCGCCAGCTCGAAAAGTGATGGCGAGTGCAGTTGTACGTGTTGTGAAGATGAAGGGGACGGAGATGATACGAATGCGGACGAGCGAGACATGCAGCCGGGACTTGTACACTAACTCTATTTATTCAAAATAAAACATGTTGCTGGCTGCTGGCTGCTGGCTGCTTGCTATTAACTACTCGCCGCCGCTACTTAGCTACCGCACGACAGGCAATCGTCCTTATTGTCGATCGAGCACGCGATAAACTGTCGAATCGACGCCTGAAAGTCCGCGTCCGTGTCTCCGACTGTCGACGGCACATTTGTACTGGCTCCCATCGTTTCTGCATGCGTATCCCCAGCCTCGGCGTCCGTGTCGGTATCTCGGTCGTCTTCAGGGTCGCGCGGCCCACTTCGCAGGCGTCTGACGAGGGGTGCTTTGAAGGTTGCCTTTGTCAGTGTGGCCATTGCCTCGAGTGGCTCGGGTGAATCATTGCCACTTCCCGCGCCACTTTCCGTACCACTTGCAGAGCCGCCGCCGCCCAACTGCCCTTTCTCATCTCCACTTTCCGAGCTTTCCTTGCAGTCGACCGACGCCGCAGCAGCAGAATTGTCGACGGTAAACTTGATGGCGTCGACGGCCGCCTTGGTGCGCAGGTAGTACATGCCCGTCTTGAGGCCCGCCTTCCAGCCGTAAAAGTGCATTGACGACAGCTTGCCATAGTTGGGCGCCATCATGTGCACGTTGAACGACTGCGACTGGTCGATGAACGCGCCGCGGTCGGCGGCCATGTTGATCAAGTCCTTGCCGCTCATCTCCCACACCGTCTTGTAGAGCTCCTTCAGGTCAGCGGGGATGCCGTCGATTCCCTGAACGCTGCCGTTCTGCTTGACCAGCTCATTCTTGACGCGGTCCGTCCACAGTCCGCGCTCGATCAAGTCATTGAGCAGATGGCGGCATACGACAGGAAACTCGCCGGCAAGCGTGCGGCGTACGTAGATCATGCTCGTGTACGGCTCGAAGCACTCCTGGTTGCCGAGGATCTGTGACGTCGACGCCGTCGGCATGGGCGCGAGCAGCAGGCTGTTGCGCGCGCCCCAGCGGGCGAGCGAGCGGCGCAGCTCGGACCAGTTCCAGCGATCGTCGTTGAGCTCGCGCTTCCACATGTCTGGCTGAAGCACTCCGCGACTCAGTGGCGACCCCTCGTAGCTGTCGTACGGGGCGCCGTGTTCGCGCGCGAGCTCGACGCTCGTCGTCAGCGCTGCAAAGTAGAGCGTCTCGAAAATGTCGCGGTTCAGCTGCTTGGCGGCCGGCGACGTGAACGGCAGTCGCATCTTGATGAACGCGTCGGCGAGTCCCTGCACGCCAATGCCGATCGGACGGTGACGCATGTTGCTGCGCCGCGCGTTCTCGAGCGGGTAGTAGTTGATGTCGATGACGCGATTCAGGTTGCGCGTGACGACTTGCGTTACGCGAAACAGCTGCTCGTGGTCAAACACAAAGTCGTGCTCGAGGTCGCCCGCCCCGGCGGTGGTGGCGCCGGTGGCGGAAGTCGTCTTTCGCACGAACATGGGCAGCGCGATGGACGCGAGGTTACACACGGCCACCTCGTCCGGGCTCGTGTACTGCACAATCTCGGTGCACAGGTTCGACGAACGGATCGTGCCCAGGTGCTGCTGGTTCGACTTGCGGTTGCACGCGTCCTTGTACATCATGTACGGCGTACCCGCCTCGGTCTGCGAGACGAGAATCTCTTGCCACAGATCGCGAGCCTTCATCGTGCGACGCGCAAGTCCAGGCGTGCGCTCGTAGCGCTCGTACAGCTCGTCAAAGTCCGAGCCCCAGACGTCAGCGAGCCCATGCGCCTCGTTCGGACAAAAGAGCGACCAGTCGGCGTTGGCCTCGACGCGGCGCATAAACAAATCGGGCGTCCATAGCGCATAAAAGAGGTCGCGCGCACGCAACTCCTCCTTGCCGTGATTCTTGCGCAGCTGAAGGACGTCGACAATGTCGGCGTGCCACGGCTCCAGGTAGATGGCGAACGCGCCCTTGCGCTTGTTCCCGCCCTGGTCCACGTAGCGCGCCGTATTGTTAAAGACGCGCAGCATCGGAACGAGCCCATTCGAGCAGCCGCCCGTCTTGCTGATGTACGAGCCCGCCGCGCGGATCTTGTGCACGGACAAACCGATTCCTCCCGCCCACTTGCTGATGGTCGCCACCTCCTTGAGCGTTTCGTAGATGCCCTCGATCGAGTCATTCTTCATCGTCAGCAAAAAGCACGACGAGAGCTGCGGAAACGGCGAGCCGCTGTTGAAAAGCGTCGGAGAC
>Ga0316204_10008712_pt1 | contig 13892 bp, 10 predicted proteins | sample 6monrhotite_MG_2_FD_205661 | JGI IMG/M metagenome (GOLD analysis project Ga0316204, IMG submission 205661) | Microbial mat bacterial communities from mineral coupon in-situ incubated in ocean water Damariscotta River, Maine, United States -... | ecosystem: Environmental > Aquatic > Marine >... | reverse complement strand
GCTGCTTTCAAATTAGGTAACAAATATTGGCTCATTGCTTTCGGGCTCATTATTTTGTCTTCCTTAATAGCACAATTGGGTATGGTACTTTGTATCATCGGGGTGATATTTACCGCCTATTATGTGCATGTCGTAATGTACTATTTTTATAAAGATAGTGTTGGGTTCGATGAACTAGAGGAAGCCAAGTAAGGTATACGACCTCTAAAATAGAAATTAAAACCAATCCGCTTTTCATTCCATGACGAGTCATATTTGAGGTTGTCCTCAGCGATGGTTCAACACCTTTATGTCTAAATGAACACTCAAGATTAAAATTTCTGCAGACAAGAGATCAGCGAATAGGGCTTTATTATAATTTCTTACCCAACAACTATTTTTCTTGAAAATGAATGCGAGGACGTGGAGATTTTGACATCATTCCATTGGAAGATAAACTATTGATGGTAGGGGATAGTATCGTATATATGTATCACTTTTTAGTTGGCAATCTAGAGTTAAAACACACCTTCCATTTAAATTGAAATAGAGATCCAAAGCATGTGAAAGTCCGCTCCAATAGGGGGCTTTTTTTATCATTAAAATTTTTGGTAAAAAAAAATCACATACTTTTGTACTCCAAATTTATTGACCATGGCAAAGAATTTAGTGATTGTAGAATCGCCGGCAAAGGCTAAAACGATAGAGAAGTTTCTTGGAAAAGATTTCAAAGTGGCTTCCAGTTTTGGACACATTGCGGACCTCCCTTCCAAGGAGTTAGGTGTGGATGTAGACGGAGATTTTACACCAAAATATATCGTATCAAGTGACAAAAAAGCGTTGGTGCGAGAACTGAAAGCTTTGGCTAAGAAAGCAGAAATGGTATGGCTAGCGAGTGATGAGGATCGAGAAGGAGAAGCCATTGCTTGGCACTTGGCCGAATCATTAGATTTGGATGAGGCGAAAACCAAACGCATCGTCTTTCATGAGATTACGAAGTCGGCCATTCTAAAGGCAATTGAAAACCCAAGAGGTATCGATTACAACTTAGTCAATGCGCAGCAAGCAAGGCGAGTGCTCGACCGATTGGTAGGCTACGAATTGTCCCCAGTGCTCTGGAGGAAGGTAAAAGGCGGCTTGTCTGCAGGAAGAGTGCAATCGGTTGCTGTGCGACTCATCGTGGAACGAGAACGTGAAATTGAAAAATTTACGCCCGTTGGTTCGTATCGCATCGACGCAGAGTTTACCACCACTAGCGGTTCTAAGTTTAAGGCAAAACTTCCACGTAATTTTACAACCGAGGCAGAAGCACGGTCATTTCTTGAGAAAAACCTAGGCGCTACTTATAAGGTAGGCGACTTGGTGAAAAAGCCAGCAAAGAAATCGCCAGCACCACCATTTACGACGTCAACATTACAACAAGAGGCATCACGGAAATTGTATAATTCGGTTAGTAAGACCATGACGATCGCACAACGATTGTACGAAGCGGGATTAATTACCTATATGAGAACGGATAGTGTCAACCTATCTCAAGATGCTAAAACTGCCGCACAGGAAGAAATTACAAGATCCTACGGTGAAAAATATAGCAAGCCTAGAAACTATAAAGGCAAAGCAAAAGGAGCGCAGGAAGCGCATGAGGCCATTCGACCAACGGATATGTCTAAGCATAAGATTTCTGGAGACTACGACCAAGAACGATTGTACGACCTAATCTGGAAACGTACCATCGCATCTCAAATGAGCGATGCTCAATTGGAGCGCACCAATGTTAAGATTGATATACTTGCTTCGGAAAAGGTGTCAGAACAGTTTTCAGCCAACGGTGAGATGATCAAATTTGATGGTTTTCTGAAGGTGTATTTAGAAGGAACTGATTTTGAAGAAGAAGAACAAGATGGCATGTTGCCAAATTTGGCCGTAAGTGACCCACTTGGAAACAATTATATAACGGCGACTGAACGATTTACACGTCCGCCGTATCGTTTTACAGAAGCATCTTTGGTGAAGCAGTTAGAAGAATTAGGTATTGGGCGTCCGTCCACGTATGCGCCTACTATTTCTACCATCATGAATAGAAATTATGTGGAGAAAGGTACCATAGAAGGATTGGAGCGCAAGTACCTGCAATTGATGTTGACTGAAAATTCGATTAAAGACAATCAGTTGACAGAACATGTTGGGAGCGATAAAGGAAAATTGGTCCCTACAGATATTGGGCTCATTGTGAACGACTTTTTGGTGGAGCATTTCATCGATATCTTGGATTATAATTTTACGGCTAAGGTGGAAGAAGACTTCGATGATATTGCCGATGGAAAAGAAGAATGGACTTCTATGATGAAGACTTTTTATAAGAAATTCCATCCGCAGGTTGAAGATGTTTCAGCCAATGCCGATCGTGAAAGTGGAGAGCGAATTTTGGGAGAAGACCCAGAAAGTGGCCGTCCCGTGCTCGTGCGATTAGGAAAGTTTGGCCCCATGGCTCAAATTGGACATCCTGAAGACGAAGAAAAGAAATTTGCCAGTTTACGTCCCGATCAACAATTGCATTTGGTCACTTTTGAAGAAGTGATGGACTTGTTCAAATTGCCAAAGACATTAGGGATTTATGAAAAAGAAGAGGTGGAGGTGGCCAATGGCCGATTTGGACCTTATGTGCGCTTCGGAAAAATGTTTGTTTCGCTTCCGAAGGGAATGGATCCATTAGATGTGGATATGGAAATGGCTGTGGAGCTGATTGAGGAAAAGAAAAAAGCAGACGCACCTATATATACGTATGAAAATCTTCCTGTTCAAAAAGGAAAAGGGCGTTTTGGTCCATTTATTAAGTGGAACAACATCTTTATCAATGTAAATAAAAAGTATGATTTTGATAATTTAAGTGATGCTGATATCATTGAATTAATCGAAGTCAAGAAGCAAAAAGAGATTGATAAGCTTATTCATGACTGGAAAGACGAAGGAATTCGCCTCGAAAAGGCCCGTTGGGGTCGTTTTAACTTAATTAAAGGAAAAACGAAGGTAGAGCTTCCTAAAACTACAGAAGCCGAAAAAATGACACTAGAGGAGGCTCAGGCAATTTTAGAGAAGAAAGCCCCTAAAAAGAAAACACGTAAAAAAACCACTGCTAAGAAAAAATGATAGAATTTCTTTCCCCAGTTTCCAAAAAGGTAGTTGCGCATCGCGAGGTACTGCCAATTGGCGTCCTTGGCAAACAAATTGCAATCCATACCACGAAAGGAGAGCTCCCCGACTTGAAAGAGGTGAGTTTCGCCCTGCTAGGCGTTAAGGAGAATAGAAACGACGTAAACTACATGGGTGCGGAAGTTTCTTTTGATGAACTTCGGAAAGCATTATACGGTTTGTACCCTGGGAATTGGTCAAAGCATATTGTGGACTTAGGGGATGTTGAGGCCGGAGAAAGCTATACCGATAGTTATTTCGCATTAACCACCGTAGTGAGCGCACTACTAAAAAAAGAAATCATACCTATTATATTAGGCGGAAGTCATGACTTATTGTATGCCCATTATCGGTCTTATGACGCACTAGATCAAATGGTAAACATTGCCAATGTAGATCACCGTTTCGACTTAGGAAATGCGGAAAACCCCATATCAAGTAAGTCCTATGTTGGGAAAATTATTGTAGATAAGCCTTATAACCTATTTAATTACAGTGTTCTTGGGTATCAATCCTATTTTAATCCGCCTGAAGAAATAGCCTTAATGGATAAGTTATTCTTTGATGCGTATCGTTTGGGCAAAGTAACGGGAGACATTACCTCAGTAGAGCCTATTTTACGTGATGCCGATATAGTTTCCATCGATGTTTCGGCAATAAAAAGCGCTGAATTGAGTTATCAATATAGTACGAGTCCCAATGGATTTGACAGTCGAGAAATATGCGCCATAGCCAGATATGCTGGGATTAGTAACAAGGTTTCGTCTTTTGGTTTGTATGAACTGAAAGAGTTTGCGAAGGCAGAAAGCGCCACTACCTTGCTTGCTCAGGTGATATGGTACTTTATAGAAGGAGTTAATTTTAGAATAGACGATCAAGATTTCAGCAATGAAAAGACCTTCACCACCTATAAGGTTCCGGTGGACAATGAAATTTTAATCTTTAAAAAGAGCAATAAAACAGGGAGATGGTGGATAGAATTGCCTTTTATTTCAAATGTTAATAATAAATTAAAAAGACATACGTTATTACCTTGCACTTATGGCGAATATTTGAGTGCAACAAATCAGGAAATCCCTGAAAGGTGGTTGAAAGCCCGCCGTAAAAATGAAGTATAACCAAACGAACTAAGAATAACGAGATTAAGGGTTTTTTAAGAAAAATGTTGTTTTTCTAATATTTTATAAATAGGTTTACGCCCTTAAATCTTATTAAATTTAACCTAAATACCTATGAAGAAGTTAATTGCATTTACTGCGATGGTAGCCTTTTTGGTTAGTTGTAACTCAGGAGATCGAGGAGAACTAATTGGCGCGAAAGGCAAAAAATGGTACCCTGAAAAACCTTACGGGATGACGCTTATACCAGGTGGATCTTTCATTATGGGTAAAGCTGATGACGACTTTGTGGCAGTAAACGATGCTCCCACAAGAACCGTGACTGTGCGTTCCTTCTACATGGATGAAACAGAAATCACAAACGCCGAGTACAGACAATTTGTAGAATGGGTGCGAGATTCAACCGTTCGATTAAAATTAGCAATCCTTGCCGATGAAGTAGGTGCAACGCCTGGTGATGGTGGTATTGGAGAATTCGCCTTTGTTGATCAAGAAAACGAAGAAATGACTGCTTACGAGCAGTACATGTACGATAATTACTTCGGAATGGGAGACGATTTCTACGCCGGACGTAAGATTAACAACGAAGTAGACCTTATTTGGGAGACGGGTGAGTATCCTGATGAATACTATTCTGAAGTGATGGATACCATGTATATCCCAGCTGAAGAGGCATACAACGGACAACGTACGATTGATGTAGATAAATTGGTATTCCAATATACCTACATGGACATCCAAGCTGCGGCTAGAGCAGAAGGCAAACGTAGAAAAGATTTTATTATCAAAGATACGGTAGCTATCTATCCAGATACGACCGTTTGGATTAAGGATTTTAATTACTCTTATAACGAACCCATGCACAACGATTATTTCTGGCATGAGGCGTATGGAGATTATCCTGTGGTAGGAGTGGATTGGAAGCAGGCCAAAGCATTTTGTGCTTGGAGAACGCTTTACAAAAATTCATACCAAAAATCGAAAAACAGACAGCACGTGAATTCTTTTAGACTTCCTGGTGAAGCCGAATGGGAATACGCAGCACGTGGTGGTCTGGAATCGGCAACCTTCCCTTGGGGTGGACCTTATGCTAAAAATGACCGTGGTTGTTTTATGGCGAATTTCAAGCCGTTGCGTGGAGATTACGCAGCAGATCAAGCACTTTACACCGTAGAAGCAGATGCTTACGAACCTAACGACTACAACTTGTACAATATGGCAGGTAACGTTAGCGAATGGGTAGATTCTTCTTACGATGCAGATTCATACGAATATTCCTCTACAATGAACCCAAATGTAAACGACCCAAAAAACATGCGTAAAGTGGTTCGTGGTGGTTCTTGGAAAGATGTTGCCTATTTCTTGCAAGTAAGTACAAGAGATTATGAGTACGCAGATTCAGCACGAAGCTACATCGGTTTCAGAACCGTGCAGGATTATATGGGTACAGACGTAACATTAAATAAAAACTTTGGTGACGCCCGCTAGGGTGAAAACAACCTAATGACAACCTAAATCTTAACTTAACTTAAAAACTGTATTATGGCACAATCAAAATCATCTAAGAAACTTTTTAACATGGCCTATGGGCTAGGAGCTTCTATCGTAATTTTAGGGGCATTATTCAAAATCCTTCACTGGGAACTAGGTCCTTTGAATGGAGGAATCCTTTTAGCTGTCGGTTTAATTACTGAAGCAATCATTTTCGCTATCTCTGCGTTTGAGCCAGTAGATGACGATTTAGACTGGTCTTTAGTGTATCCAGAATTAGCTGGAGGAAAAGGAAAAGGTAAAGATGCTGCCCCGCAAGATGCCGAAGGAATTCTTTCTAAGAAATTAGACGAAATGTTGAAAGGAGCAAAAATCGACTCTGAATTAATGAATAGCCTTGGTGATAGCCTCCGTTCTTTCGAAGGAGCTGCTAAAGGTATCGCTCCAACTGCGGAAGCGATGAACTCAACTAAGAAATATAGTGAAGAAATGGCATTGGCTGCAGCCCAAATGGAGTCATTGAACAGTCTTTACAAAGTTCAGGTTGAATCTACTAGCCGTCAAACAGAAGTGAATGAGCGCGTCGTAGAAAATGCGGAGCAATTGAAATCTCAAATGGAGCATTTAGCAACCAACCTTTCTTCCTTGAATGGAGTGTACGGAGGTATGTTATCTGCCATGAGCAACAAATAATAGTTTTTTAACTACAATATTAATTTAAAAGCAAATTAAAATGGCAGGAGGAAAACTATCCCCGCGGCAGAAGATGATTAACCTAATGTACTTGGTTTTCATCGCTATGCTTGCACTAAACATGTCCAAAGAGGTATTATCTGCCTTTGGATTATTAAACGAAAAGATCAGTGATGCCAATGTGGCCACTGGTGAGCGTAATGCTGCGTTTATGGGCAACTTAGCTGAAAAAGCTAGTGATGCTCCAGAACGTTATGCAGCTATGAAGGCAAACGCTGATAGAGTATCTACAGCTTCGGCTGAATTAGATACGTATATCCAGAATTTAAAGAATGCATCTATTAAAGGTCTTGAAGATCCTACCGATTATGAGGTAATGGATAAACCTGATTTCTTTAATAACTTATTCTTTAGAGGTGATAAATACAAACCAGAAGGTCAAGAATTCTTGGATAAGCTGAATGCTTATAGAACCGAAATGAATAATATTTTGCCGGATAGCATCTATCCAGCAATTAAGGAGGCAATTAATTCAAACTTCTCTACCGCCGAAGAAACAAACAGAGACGGTAAGAAAGTAGAATGGTTAAATTACAACTACGAAGGGTTTCCTTTAGTAGCTTCTTTGACCAAATTGACGCAGATTCAAGCGGATATTAAAAGCACAAAAAGTGAAGTGTTACAAAAAATGTTAGCTGGTGAGCAAGCTTCGGCTTTAGCATTAAGCAACTACAACACCTTCATGGATGTGCCAAAGTCAGCTTTCTATCCAGGTGAAACTTTTAACGGTTCTATTCTTTTAGGTCGTACGGATGCAAGTACAGTTCCAAAGAGAGAAGAACTAACGTTAGACGGTAGAAAATTGGTAAAAGGTACAGACTATACCATCGAAGGTGGTAGAGTTGTACTTCAAGTAGGTGCTGGAAGCCCTGGAGATCACAAAATTGAAGGATTCTTGTACTACGGTGAAGGCGGAGATGAAATTGAAGTGCCTGTTACAACAGGATTTGCTACGATTTCAAAGCCAAATGCGGCTGTAATTTCAGCAGACAAGATGAATGTGGTATATCGTGGAGTAACCAACCCAATGACGATCTCTATTCCTGGAATTCCTGATAATAAAGTATCGGCCTCTGGTAGTGGCCTTACAAGAGGAACTGGAAGTAAATACAATATGAACCCTGGACAAGGTAGAACGGTTGCTATTTCAGCACGTGGTACCTTGCCTGATGGACAAGTAGTAAATACTACTTCTGAGTTCCGTATCAAAGATATCCCTCGACCAACGGGAACCATTCGTGGTGAAGATGGAGAAGGTGGATGTGTGCGTATGCAACGTCAGGGTCTTGAGATTGCAAGTGTTGGTGCTGCGTTGCCAGACTTCGATTTCGACTTGAACTTACGTGTTTCTGGATTTAGCTTTAAAGTATCTGGACAGCCCACAGTGAAAGTGAGTGGAACAAAATTGAACACCCAAGCCAAATCAGCGCTGCGAAGAGCGAAGCGTGGTGAAACGGTGCAGATTTTTGACATTAATGCAAACATAGCCAATAACTCAGGATATAAATTGAAGAAGATTTCTCCTGTATGTATTGAGCTTACAAACTAAAAGTAAAATTTCGTTTATGAATTTGAGAAACGTTGTTATATGTGGAATAGGTCTTATGATGGGTGTGAGTGCAACAGCACAAATTAACATACTCAACGCCAAGACCCCCCAGGAAATTGGTATTAAGACAGAAGCGCAAATTGCGTACGACAATGATGAGCCGTTACCATACGGTTACGTTGATGAGCGCGATGTGCTTTGGTCTAAAACCACTTGGGAACTAATTGACCTTGATGAAAGAGTGAATTTCCCTCTTTACTATCCAATTGACACCAATAATATTGGAGCGGAAAGACGTTCTTTATATGATGTGTTGGTGAAAGGAATCAAGCAAGGTGAGATCGAACATGTATACGCCGATTCTTATTTCACTGAAAAGAGAACCTTAAAGGACATCGAAGCATCTTTGGTATATAGTGACACGACCGATTTAGGTATTGAGCAATTCAATGCGGAAGGTCGAGTAGATCCTGAGTACATTCGTAAGTTTACATTGGACGCAGGTGATATTGAAGCCTGGAAAGTTCGTGGTATCTGGTACTTAGACAAGCGTCAGGGTGAATTGAGATACCGAATGATGGGTATCTGCCCTGTAGCCAATGAAGCTCGTTCTAAGGCCTTTGAAGACGATGGTGTCGATGCCTCTGTAGAGTTATTCTGGGTTTGGTTTCCTGAAGCTAGAAATGTGCTGCACGAAGCAAAAGCTTTTAATCGCAAGAATACGTCTATGCCTATTTCATACGACCACCTGTTGAATTCACGTAGATTTCACGGAGTGTTGTATAAGGAAGACAACGTTCAAGGGGATCGAGGTGTCGCTGAATATATTAATGACAATGCCTTGATGCAACTCTTAGAGTCAGATCGAATTCGTGACGTGATTCGGAATATAGAAATTGATATGTGGAACTACTAAAGTTCGCATACTATTCATACAAACCCTCCTTGGCAACGCCTCGGAGGGTTTTTTTATGGAATCGACTGAGCTTCTCTTTAGGGACAATCATTTGTTGAGATACGGTATCTTTGCTTGGTGAAACAAGTAGATTACATTGTTGTTGGTTTAGGAATTGCAGGCATCTCTTTTTGTGAACGCTTGCAACAAGCGGGTAAGTCGTTCATGGTCATAGACGGGCCCCAGCCAGCCGCAAGCAAGGTCGCTGGTGGCGTTGTGAACCCAGTGGTTTTAAAACGTTTCACTCCTATTTGGAATCTTCCGCAATTCTTCGAAGCGGCGTTGCCATTTTACACTATGATGGCAGATCGCATTGGTGTTAATTTTCTACAAGAAGTTTCATTACTGAGGGTCCTTAATTCAGTAGAAGAACAAAACGACTGGCTCGTAGCTAGTGATAAGAGAAGCCTGTCTTCTTTTCTCTCTGCGGAAGTATTCAAAAACAGTAACCCAAACGTACTTGCGCCTTTTGGCTATGGAGGCGTCAAAGAAGTGTTTCAGATTAACACACCTTTGTTACTAGATGCCTATCGCACAGATCTGATTCAAAAGGAGCAGCTACTTTCGGAATCATTCGAATACGAGGCACTTCAATTGGATGCAGCAACTGGGATCGAATACAAAAACTATCGCGCCCGTAAGTTGGTCTTTGCTGAAGGTGCCGGTGCCATTCACAACCCCTTATTTAGCTTAGATTGTCTCATTCCGAAGAAAGGAGAATATATTGTCTTTAAGTCGGCGGAATTAAACCTAGACGCTATATTAAAAGGCCCCATTTTTATCATCCCGTTAGGGAATCATCTATACAAAGCGGGCGCTACCTTTGATCATCACGGAAAATCCCCAGAGATCACTGAAACAGGAAAACTACAATTGGAGACGGCCGTGCGTAAACTAATTCATTGTCCTTTTGAAGTCGTGGATCAAATGGCAGGGATGCGTCCCACTGTAAAAGACCGAAGACCCCTTTTAGGCACTATCGAGCATCCAAGCGTGCTCTTTTACAATGGTTTGGGAACCCGAGGCCTTGGGATGGCCCCGCTGCTGTCGCAACAACTCTACGATTATGCCGAAAACGACACACCATTGCCTTCCGAAGTAAACATAACGAGATTTAAGAAATAGTTTAAGCGGCTTTGTCCTTGTCGAACTTAAAAAAGAAATTAATCCAAATATTTCTGGATATTCTCATGATTATAGGTAGTAATAAAAGCATCAATACTGAAATAACCAAAAAACTATACAGTCTGCCTAAATCCAATAGGAAAAAGCAAATCACAAAGGCAAAACCAGCAACGAAAATACCGACAGGATAACTCACGTACATGGCGCCGTAAAAAAAGGAAGGTTCTATTTTAAATTTGACGTCGCAGTGTGGACAGCGCTCGTTCATTTTTAATGTTTTCGAAAAGTGATAGGCGTTCGGATCCTCATACATGGGACCTGTATGGCAGACCGGACATTTGCCGGTTAATATGCTATATAATTTGGTCCCCTTTAAGAATCCCATAAACGTTTTTTTAGTCTTACAAAATTAAGCATCTTTGCATTCCTTAAGACCTAAGGCTAATAATTTTTATTTATACAAAGATGCTGAATATTCATAACCTTTCTGTTTCCTTTCAAGGCGAATTTTTATTTGAAGGGATTACTTTCATGCTTTCGCCTGGCAACCGAGTGGGACTGGTAGGTAAGAACGGGGCTGGGAAGTCTACCTTACTCCGAATTATCTCTGGAGAGCAAGAATATGATTCGGGATCCATTGCCACCGATAAGGAAATTTCTATTGGGTTTTTAAAACAGGATATTGATTTTACCAAAGGGCGTACCGTTTTGGAAGAGTCCTATGAAGCTTTTGTTGAAATAAAGAAATTAGAATCCCAGCTCGAAGAGATCAATACCCAATTGGCAGAGCGAACCGATTACGAAAGTGATGGCTACCATCAATTGATGGTCGATTTGAACGAAGTGCAGCACCAGTATGAAATTCACGGTGGCTATAACTATCAGGGGGAAACGGAACGAATCCTTCAAGGATTGGGTTTCCAACGAAAGGATTTTGATAAAGTCACAGAAACTTTTTCGGGAGGATGGCGCATGCGAATTGAACTGGCGAAGTTGCTGCTTCAAAATCATGATATTTTACTACTCGATGAGCCTACCAACCACTTGGATATTGAATCTATTTTATGGTTGGAAGAATTTTTAAAAGGCTATGCAGGTGCGGTCGTGTTGGTATCGCACGATAAGATGTTTTTAGACAACGTCACCAATAGAACGATAGAGATTTCTCTTGGGAAAATCTATGACTATCCAAAGCCCTATACCAAGTATCTGGTGTTGCGCCGCGAGTTGCGAGAACAACAATTGGCCACCCAGAAAAACCAACAAAAACAGATTGAGCAAACGGAGAAACTGATAGAAAAGTTTCGCGCCAAGGCAAGTAAAGCCACCATGGCGCAGTCGCTCATCAAAAAATTGGATAAGATTGATCGCATTGAGGTGGATGAAGATGATAACTCCGTCATGACGCTTCGTTTTCCCGTATCGGTAACCCCAGGAAAGGTGGTGATTTCTACCGAAAAGGCTTCCAAGCGCTATGGCGATAATCAGGTGCTAAGTAATGTGGACTTGCTGATAGAACGCGATAGTAAAACAGCCTTTGTGGGGCAGAACGGACAAGGAAAATCGACTTTAGCGAAAATGATTGTCGGTGATGTTTCTTACGATGGAAAAATAGACTTAGGACATAACGTTCAGATTGGTTATTTCGCTCAGAATCAAGCCGACTACCTCGATGGAAGCAAAACCGTAGAGGAAATCATGATTGATGCGGCCGATGAAAAATCACGACCTAGAGTTCGGGATATTTTAGGGTCCTTCTTGTTTAGAGGGGAAGAAGTAGACAAATATGCACGGGTACTTTCTGGTGGGGAGCGAAACCGATTGGCGTTGGCCAAATTATTACTGCAGCCATTCAATGTGTTGATCATGGATGAGCCTACCAACCACTTGGATATTAAATCGAAGAACGTCTTAAAAGAAGCGCTTAGTAAGTATCAAGGCACGCTCATTTTGATTTCTCACGATCGTGATTTCTTGCAGGGCCTCACCAATAAGGTCTACGAATTCAAGGATCAAAAAATAAAGGAATATTTGGGTGATGTGGAGTATTTCTTGGAACAACGGAACCTTCAAAACTTACGAGAAGCCGAAAAAAGAACCAAGGTGGTTTCCGAAGTAAAAAAAGAAGCGCCTGGTGGCAAACAAAGTTACGAGCAGCAAAAGAAGTTAAAATCACTTCAGAATAAACTCAGCAAAACAGAGGCGAATATCAACAAACTGGAGCGTGAAATTAAGGCCATTGACACCGAGCTTTCTATCAACTACGATGCGACCATCGCCCAACCTAATTTTTTCGATTCCTACCAACAAAAGAAGACCGATCTGGAGCGACTGATGGAACAATGGGAAGAAGTTACGGAGGCGTTGGAGGGATTGTCGTCATAGGTCCTCTAAAAGTGCTAAGGCATGACAGTTAGTAAGTTTTAAGACATCATTAACACCCCTGCTTCCTTAACATTCTTAGCTTTGCCCGACGGTAATTTTGCCGATTAAACCATCAACCCATCTCACATGCGCAAAGTGATACTTTCCGTTTTAGGTCTCCTACTTATTGTAGGTGCTTTTTTTGCTTCAAGAGTCATCGTGGAAAGCAATCAGCGTGTGAAGCCCAAGCCCCAAAAGGTCGTTAAAACGGTATTTGTGGATACGGTGCAAAATGGCACTGTGGCTATTGATATTTCTGCCAACGGGAATTTGGTGGCCCAAAGAAGGCTGGAACTTTTTTCGGAGGTACAAGGTGTATTTCAACAAGGCGCCAAACTCTTCAAGCCAGGACAGTCCTACTCCAGAGGTGAAACCTTACTGCGTTTAGACAACGCTGAGTATTATGCGTCGGTGCAATCTCAAAAGAGCGCACTCTACAATCAAATCACGGCTATTATGCCCGATTTGCGATTGGATTATCCGGAGGCGTTTCCGAAGTGGGATGCGTATATCAAAAATTTTGACATGAGCAAAGCTACCCCTGCTTTGCCTGAGATTGCTTCGGAAAAAGAGCGCTACTTTATTTCAGGAAGAAACATATTAACTAGTTTTTACAACGTAAAAAACTTAGAGCAACGGTTGGCGAAGTACCGAATTACAGCGCCATTCAGCGGAATACTCACTGAAAGTTTGGTAACGGAGGGCACGCTCGTGCGACCGGGTCAGAAGTTGGGAGAGTTTATTGATACCAGCGTCTATGAATTGGAAGTGGCCATCAGTAAAACTTATGCCGACTTGCTGCAGGTTGGAAACGAAGTAAAACTTACCACCTTGGATAAGGCCAAAGTGTATACAGGAAAGGTTTCTCGCGTTAATGGGAACATCAACCAGACGTCCCAAACCATCAATGCGTATATTGAAGTCATTGATAAAGACTTGCGAGAAGGGGTATACCTGGAGGCCTTACTAAAAGTGAAAGATGAAACCAATGCCGTTTCTATTTCGCGTAGCCTGCTGCAGCCCAACGGACAATTATTTACTATCAAGGATTCGTTGTTGGAAATGATCACGGTCAACCCGGTCTATTTTTCTGAAAAAGAAGTGGTGGTAAAGGGCATACCAGATGGAACGACCATCGTGAGCAAACCAGTTCCAGGGGCTTATGCGGGAATGTTGGTGAAGATTTATCAGGAAAATAAAACAGCTTCACAGCCAGAATAACATGCGTAAAATCATTGAATATTTTATCAAGTACCATGTGGCGGTAAATGTGATTGTAATCATGTTTGCGGCATTTGGTATTGTGGGA
>Ga0316204_10008711_pt1 | contig 13893 bp, 9 predicted proteins | sample 6monrhotite_MG_2_FD_205661 | JGI IMG/M metagenome (GOLD analysis project Ga0316204, IMG submission 205661) | Microbial mat bacterial communities from mineral coupon in-situ incubated in ocean water Damariscotta River, Maine, United States -... | ecosystem: Environmental > Aquatic > Marine >... | reverse complement strand
ATCTATATGCCACCGCCATTTTGAATATTGCTTAAGATAAGACGTGCGCTTCTTTCTGATCTTGGCCGCATACGCGGGGCCAAATCTATTCCACCAGAGACGAACTGTCTCATGGCAAATTTGACGTGAACGTCTGCTTCGCGAGCAATACCTCGTTCAAAAAGCATATCTTCTACTTGCCGAAGCGATAGTGGGTATCTGATATAAAGAAGTAAAGCCAACTGGATGATCGCCGGATTATGTTTGTAATATTTAAATGAAATGTCCATGAAGGTAAAATATCTGATTAGAAAAACGGTGCAACAAGTTCCTTTGACAATACCCCTTGCTTCATTGTGTAACTGCAAGGTGTCTAAAATTCTAGGGGCAATTCACACAGTAGAATCTGTCCTAGGTAAAACGTTAAGATATTTTTTGGAAATTCAGGGAGTTTGAGTATAGTGCGATTTACAGATGAATTGAAGTTGGTGTTTTTTGACCAGTTCGGTAAATTCTTTGAATTTCTTTTGGCGACAATAGTTATTGGCCAGATTTTGGATTATTTTGGTATTCTCTCTATCTGTAGTGCCATAGAGATGTTTATCAAGTTTGATGAATTCAATCAGTGTTCTTTCTTCTTTTATAAGCTGCCCTGTCATCGCATAAAGGGAATAGAGTTGCTTTAAATATTGATGATGCTTGTAGTCTTTATCGGTCCCAACATTTAATACTGAAATATTCTCTAAAACAAGAGGAATAGCCGCCATATAGTTTCGATTAGATATATGTAACTTGTAATATAAAGTTCGACTCATCTTTGTGGTTGGGTGGGTAATCCCCAGATATTTTTTTGACTGTAAATATGTTTTTTTTACACGAGTCGGGACTTCTTGTAATCGACCTGTTTTGTCATAATATCTGTTGAGGTTCTTGAGAAAATGCAAATATCTGGCATCAGTTGGCTTATCCAGTGCCTCACTTGCCTTTAACGCCTGCTCGCCGTATTTTATCGCTCGAGACCATCTGTTTTTATCAGCGGCACGTACAGATTTTAAACTTACTTTTCCCAGCTTCTTTTCAGTCCATTCTGTTTCTGTGGCGATAACAGTCTGGTTTAAAAACACAAGGAGCAGAAAAGGTAGATATATCCACTTAATTTTCACGTATTTCCATCCCGGTAATAGGGTTCTTATTTTCATTTATTATTTATTATAACTTATTATAACTCATTTTAATACATGGTAGGACCTACGCATATTTCAGGGGCATAACCTTAAAATATTTCGAATGTAACGGGTGAATAAAATGAGATGCACGTGATTTGTTTTGTTAATTTGATACGCTTAGTATTTCATTATGTTTTTGTTTGTAGCTAATAATGATTACTTTTTCCCGTTCAATAACTTTGATCGGAAAATTAAGTTCCAGTCCTTTCAAAAAAGATTCCACATTGTTGGTATTAAAAGATCCTCCGACAATAATTTCGCTGACGTGGCTACCGGAAAGAATAATTTCCTTGCGGGCATAATATTGGATTTCGCGAATTACCGTGTCCAGCCGTTCACTGTTGAAATGTAACATTCCTTTGCGCCATGAGATTGTATGTTCCAACTCAAGGGGCGCAAGCATATCTGTTCGTACACCTTCCTGATCCATTGTTAAGCCTTCTCCAACGACGAGGGAGACAGGCAGGGTAATGGAATTATATATTGGTTGTGTACTGGCATTTAAATTATTTTCTACCTTAACAATTCCCTCAGTCACGGTGACGTTTGTAGCACCAGTTCTATGCTTTATGTTAAAAGAAGTACCAACAGCCATCACGTTTTTATCTCCAACTAATACGATAAAGGGGCGGGATTTGTCTTTGGCAACATCAAAATAAGCTTCGCCATGCTCCAGAAGAACGCGGCGCTCTGTGTCAACTAATGCGACAGATATTAGTGTATCTGTGTTCAGGGTGATCACCGACCCGTCTTTAAGCATTACGGTTTCAGTTCCCCCAACTTTGGTTTGATAAATGGTGGATAATGATCCAACTTGAAAGAAGAAAAAGAATGAAACGGTAATAATTAAAATAACAGCAGCAACTGAGGATACCCACCCAGAGAAACGAAATATTGGCTTTTGTTTCTCGTGGAAATTCACTCTTTTATCTTCACATTCTTCCACCAAATTGAGAAGTTCGGGCGCCAAAACACATAAAGTATCTTTTCCGCCTTGTGTCGCCAGGCTGTCAATCAGATTTGCTGATTTGTAAATCTCAAGATAAGCCAATTGAAAATCAATATTGTTGGCAAGTAAATTTTCTAACTCCAACTTTTCAAGGTTAGTCATGTCACCAGCGTTTTCGCGGGCAATCCATTTACCTGCTTCTATGAGTGTTAGATCGAAAGTCTTCTTATTACTATTGGTCATAGTCTTAAATTATCTCATATTTATCGGTTGACGATTATTTTTTCCAGTCACGGTGTTTTGCGAGGTGAGTAATATTATTCCCGTCAGAATGATTAGGTTCTTTATTATATTGATCCATTAATTTTGCACATGTCGTTAGACCCTTGGCGACGTGGTTTTCCACTGTACGAGGTGAAATACCCATTCTTTTTCCGATCTCAATATAGCTAAATCTGTATATACGGCTCAATATGAAGGCCTTTTGAGCGCGCGGAGGTAATGTACGTATGGCCATAATTAACTGTTGAAGGTCATTACGTGCCTCAAACCTCATTTCTTCGGAAGGCGTGTTATTACCGTGAATTAATTCATCAAATTCAATTGTACGATCACGTTGCTGATTTGCCCTTAGTCTAAAATGATTAAGCAGTTGATTTCGAGCCGCTGCAAATAAATAAGCCCGCAGATTGTCAATAGTTTTATTTTGAGCCGCCTTATGAACTTTAATGAATACTTCGTGTGTTATATCTTCAGCTGTAGAGAAATTACCAACATATTTAGCAATAAAATTTTGCACCTCTGGCTTATATTGCCGATATTGTTTTTCCAAGATAGAGTTTGTCGTCATAATATTTTTAAGAGAACCCTTCAGCTAACTTCAGGTCGTTATAAGTTACAGTTTACCATCAAGGTAACACTTGAGCGCATTAAATCCCCTAGTCCAAATGCAATATTTTTGGAAATATATTAAATAATTAATAATGTTAAGGTTTTTTTACATTTATAATAGGGGATTTCTTTTGACAGAGTGTTTCCCTTATAGGTTCTTGGGAATATGATTGTCTAGAATTTATGCCTATGGTCGTTTGTGATTATAAAAATAATATGATGCAAATGATGAAAAACGGGGCGAAACAAATCATGTTACAGAACCTTTGACAAAAAAAACCAAAGGGAAATAGAGGATGCTTAAATTAAAAACGTCTGTGGCAGTTATCGCGTTGATGGCGCTTTCCACAACGACAGCTTTTTCACAGAATGCGAATTTACATGATATAGAAATAAAAGCGCAGAAACTTACCACAGCGTTAACGGAACTTTCTGATGCAACGCAATTACAATTTATTTATTCGCCAGAACTTCTTGAAGGAATAAAAACAGACGGCGTTTCAGGAAAGCTTGATTCATTGTCCGTTCTTAAAAGCCTGCTAGAAAATACCAATCTTACACTTCGGAAGGTTGATCAGACGACATATATCATTCAGTCTGCTTCTGAGGGGGATGACGGATACCAAAATATTTCCTACGGTGAGAATTATCAGGAAAATCTAGCCGTTTTAGAGGGTGATGAGACTGCTGATGATACGGCATACAGCAATGTCTTTGACGAAATTGTTGTTACGGCCACAAGGCGCGAAACCAGCATACAGTCAACCGCCGCCAGCATTAATGCCTTTAGCGGGCAAAAGCTGGCAGAAATGGGCTATAACAATGTTGGCCAGTTCATAGATAGTGTCCCGGGCGTGACAGCGGTCGCAGAAGGCCCGGGCAATACCCGGATCATCATACGCAATGTGGCGACGTCTACTCAGGAGAGTGGCAGTCCGACCACGGCAACATATTTTGATGATTTTGCCTTGGGGAATTCAGGCTCAAATATTCGCCTGATTGATGTGGAACGGGTGGAAGTACTTAAAGGCCCGCAAGGCACCTTGTATGGCCGAAGTGCCATGGGCGGTATCGTGCGTTATATTTCCAACAAACCAAATACAGAGGAAATAGAGGGTGGCATAAATATCTATAGTTCTGACGTTACGGACGGCGGGACAAACTATGGTGGACATGGTTATTTGAACCTTCCCATTAGCGATGTCTTTGCCATACGTATGGCAGGTTATTATTATAATAACGCCGGTTTTATCGACAATGTAGAGTTGGGGGTAAAAGACCATAATAAAGAGGAAACATTTGGCGGAAGAATAGCGGCTCACTGGGATGTGAGCGATACATTTACGGTAGACTTTACCTACCTGAATCAGGAAGTTGATGGTGCGCCCAATTGGGTTACGACAACCCGTGACCCAGGCGGTCTTAATGTTCCCTTTGATGAAGGCCCGGATATCCCATTTGATATAGAGGCGCGTACAAGTGTTGCCGGGGTCATCCAAAAAGAGATAAGTAAACAACGGCTCATGAACCTGAAACTGGAAAATGACTTTGAAAGTTTCACGGCGACATTCCTGGCAACGCGGACAGACGATGAATTTGGATTTGTCTTTGACCAAAGAGAATTTCTCGGCTTGCCTTTTGGCTGTGTCTGTGATGCGCTGCCATCTGATTCAGACAATTACCGCATTGATCAGCAAACGGATATTTTGGAACTCCGGCTTGTTTCCTCGGGGGAAGATGCCGTCGACTGGATATTTGGCCTTTATTATGAAGATTCAAAGACCAGAGAGGATCAAATCATTACGTGGTATGGCCCTGATCTAAGTGCTTTCGGTGGGCTTTTGTCCTTCCTGGGTAACGAGGCTATTCTGTTTGATAATATCACAGAAAGAACAAGCGAGGAAAAGGCCGCTTATGGTGAAGTTGGCTTTAATATTACATCTGATACCAAGTTAACTGTGGGGTATCGTTATTCCAAGATTGAGTCTTCTGATGAGCTGACCAGAGGTGAAGGTGGTTTGTATCAAGCACTTGGACGTGATCTGAATCTTGGCATACCCTTTACGACTGATGAAAATGTAAGTACCTATAAAATAGCTCTTGAGCATAGTTTTAATGATGATGTTTTTGCTTATGCGTCTGCCACATCAGGTTATCGCCGGGGCGGTGTTAATCCGGCGACATTAAATTCTGATGCTTCAGCTTTTGATTCAGATACATTATGGAATTATGAAGTGGGTCTGAAAACGGTATGGCTGGATGGTCGATTGATCGCCAATGTTGCGGCTTATTATCTTGATTATAATGATATTCAGCTTGTGGTACAGGATCCGGTTACTTTTGTTCGCGGCACCCAAAATGTTGGTAAGGCACGGATTTCCGGACTAGAACTTGGCCTCAACCTTCAGGTGAATGAGTATATTGACGTGTCATTCAATGGCTCCCTTAGTGATCCAGAATTGCGGGAAGATGTCCCCGGCGGTGATACGGGTTTGAAAGGAGACCGGCTTCCAGGGTCCGCCAAAGAAAGTTTCACAATCGCGGCAAATTTAAATCTGCCCCTTAATGATGGCCTGGATATATTTGGCAACATAACCTATAAATATGTTGGCAACCGCTATAATAGTTTCAATTTGGATCTTGATGTTGAACTTCCTTCTTATCAAATGATGGATGTCCGGCTGGGAGTCAGGAGCGAAGAGGGGTATAGTGTTTCCCTGTTTGCCCATAACCTGTTTGATGAAGCCGCCATTTTTGTCATTGACCGTCAAGGACCATTTTTTGAAAGTGTTCCCACCAACCGTCCCCGGACCATTGGGATCAATGTGACCTATGATTTCTAAGTGACCAATATGTTTTTTGTGGGGGTTCTTATATGGAGCCCCCACAATGCAGTGGAAACTGTTATCAGGAGGAAACCAGTGAATAAAGACAAGCCACATAATTTGGCCATAATTTCACGCAGACAAGTGGTGATTTCAGCGCTTAAGGCTAGTGCGTTGGTGCCATTTTATGGTTTGTTCACGTCTAATAGGTTATTTGCCGGCGGCGGCGATAACCCTGAATTAAAGTTCCGCTCGGATGTTTATGTCTGGTTTCCAGATGGCAAGGTTAAGAACCTGACCCCTATGCCCGGCATCTATTATCAGTCCTGTATTAATCTGGATGGAACACATGTGTTATTCAGTGGTAATTCCGCTGGTTCCCCGCGCATATGGCAAGCTGATATTCAAACGGGTAACATTACGGGTTTGACTTCGGAAGATCATGCCGCGCGTCATGCGGTTTATTCGTGGCAAGGCGATAGAATAATTTTCTCATCTGATCAGTTCTCCGGGCAGCCGCCAGAGAAGATTGAGGATATGGATAGTAGTGGACTGCCCCCGGAAGGCCATACCGTAAATTTGTTTTCCATGGACAGGGACGGGAAGAATGTACAACAGGTGACCTTTGGTTCTTTTCAGGATCAGCGACCCTGTTTTAGCCCTGATGGCAAAACAATCGCGTTTATCTCTAACAGGACGGGAACACCGTTTACCCTATGGTCAGTCGCTCTGGATGGCCATTCTGAACCACGCCTTTTGGCAGAAATAAAATCAGATGAGGGTGATCATATGGGGCATCCCGCATCGCGTAAAGATATCATATACCGGCCCTGGTATTCTGTGGACGGCAAGAAAATTTTTGTCTTTGCCCATGTGAATGGTCGCCACCAGATATGTTCCGTTCCAGCCGAAGGAGGGGATATCACACCGTTAGAGAATGATGATGTCGGTATGAGCCACGGTCCTTTTTCTGATCCAGATGGTGAAAATCTTCTGATGCATTCAACCCGGGACGGCACATGGGGGATTTGGGAATTGCCGCTGAATGGTGACGCCCCCCGGCGTCTTGATCCGCCAGGAATAGACAAGGCTGGCCATGCCACCCGGTCAAGAAACGGCATTATGGCTTTTGATGTTTTGAGAAAATGAGACTTTGGCATCTGAGTTCTTAACGCACAGCGATAAAATATTATCAAATCAGGAAATTTAGTTATGGAACCATATCATTTAGCGCGGCATAAAAAATTGGATTTTTGCTTTAAAGGACATTTTTTTGTTCGGTTGTTTTTAAATTTAACATTGGTCCTTTTGTTGGGGTTCAATATCTCTTTGGCAGGAGCCAAAGAGATAAGCATAGAAGATATAACGGGAATGACGTTATTATCCGGCCCTGAATTATCGCCTGATGGAAAATATATTGCTTTAATTATATCCCGGCCTGACTTCGGAGAAAATCAATATAAAAACCAGCTATTGCAGGTCAATGTCAATAATGGGGCGCAAATTGAATTAACGCATGGTCGTCATGCTGTAAGATCCCCAAAATGGTCACCGGATGGCAAGTCTCTGGCATTTCTGGCTGCAGATAAAAACCAAATTACACAAATATTCAACATGTCCCTGAATGGCGGTGAAGCAAAACAGATTACAAATTCTTCCGTGCCTGTTTTTTCATTTTTATGGCGACCCAATGGTCATGATATTGCTTATGTTCGTATGGATGTGCCGACTGAGAAAACAGGCATTGAACGTCATAACAAATCTTATGAAATTGCGAATAATGATATTTTAAAATTGTCGGAAACACCATTTATACATATTTGGATGGTTTCCGTAGCTACGGGGGAAACCAGAAAATTAACGGAGAAGAATGAAAGTATTAATTCATTTTTTATTACGGAAGTTGGCGTGCCATATTCATGGTCACCGGATGGCAAGTTACTTGCCTATAGTTCACAAATGAGCCCACATAGTTCTGATTATACTCAAACGGTCATAAAAATTCTTGATTTGAGCGAAAACTCCCGCCGGATTTTTTCTTCCGGTTTGCCGTTACTAAAGACATCTCCCGCTTTTTCCAATGATGGAAAATATTTGGCTTATAAAAGTAGTGTGGGACCTGAAACTTTATTTACACCATTCGATATGTTTATAAAGCCGGTAGCAGGCGGTGATGAAAAACAACTGGCTAAGGAAATAGATCGCTCCTTATCTGGTGCTGTATGGATGGCGGATGGAAAATCCATGCTTGTTAACGGATTTGATCATACAAGCAAAGGTATTTGGAAAATAAATCTTGAAGGAAAAGTTGAAAGACTGGACTGGAATGGTTTGGAGCCATTAGGTGCCATGTCTGTAAATTCAAAAGATGCCATTGCTTTTATTGGCGCTGATCCAAAACACCCACAGGAACTCTATTACGCATCGTCTTTAAATTCCATGCCGAAACGTTTAACGAGCTTTAATGAACAGCTTGCGTCACTTGAAGCCGGTAAAGTGGATAGCATTAACTGGAAATCCCCTGATGGATTTGATGTAAATGGTGTATTAATTTATCCCCCGGATTTTGATCCTGAGAAAAAATATCCCCTGGTATTGAGCCTTCATGGTGGCCCGATTGGCGCCAGTACAGAGGCCTTTGCTGATTTTGCAGGATTCGGAAGTTTTGAAAGGGTTATGGCGACGCAGGGCTGGTTGGTTTTTAGTCCCAATTTTCGTGGCAGCAGTAATAATGGATATAAATTTCAAAGGGCGATTGTGAATAATCTTGGTGAAGGCCCCGCCAGTGACGTGATGTCGGGAATTGAGGCCATAAAGTCTATGGGCATTGTTGATGAAAAACGCATAGCCGTTTCGGGCTGGTCTTATGGCGGATATCTGACATCATGGCTGATCGGAAACTATCAGGGCTGGACGGCTGCCGTCGCGGGGGCTGCTGTAACGGACTGGATGGATGAATATAATTTTTCAGATATTCAACCAGTTGCCAGTTTTGCTCTTAACGGCTCTCCGTGGCTTAACGACAATGCAGAAAACTACAGGAAAAATTCTCCCATTTCTTATGCCCATAACATTCGAACCCCCACTTTAATTTTGAGCAATACGGGTGATGCGAGAGTTCCCATTACACAATCCTATAAGCTGTATCATGCCATAAAAGACAATAAAGTGCCTGTTCAATTCATTGCCTATCCGATCCCAGGTCATTTTCCCATGGACCCGGTTCATACTCAGGATGTCTATACGCGCTGGGTTAATTGGATCGGTGATCACTTTGATGCGGTGGATTAGATTCTGAGCGAGAATTCGCTTGCGCGAAGAACGGTTTTATTCGCTGCCAAAGCTCAAGGCAATTTTGCAGGAAAGCATATAATATGTACGAGATAACTTCTTTTTATATCGATGGCACTTGGCAAAAAGCTGATGCGACGGCGGATATCATTGACATCATTAACCCGGCGAGTGCTGAGATTATTGGCTCTATAGCCCTTGGAAATGCGCATGATGTCGATCATGCGGTATCTGCGGCCAAAGCGGTTTTTCAAACCTTTGGTCAAACCTCGCGTGAGGCGCGCCTTGAATGGCTGGAACAAATCCTGGATCACTATAAGGCGCGTTACGAAGATTTTGTAAAAGCCATAACGATGGAAATGGGCGCGCCAATCACTCTTTCCCGTGAGGCGCAGGCTTATTCCGGTATCGAACATCTTGAGGCAACAATCAAGGCTTTAAAAAACTTTGACCTTGTGCAGCCGCGTGCGGGCTATAGCCTTCGTTATGAGCCTGTTGGCGTTTGCGGATTAATCACGCCCTGGAATTGGCCGATCAATCAGATCGCCTGTAAGGTTGCGCCAGCGATTGCTGCGGGCTGTACGATGGTTTTAAAGCCGTCGGAATTCGCCCCTCTTTCCGCACAACTCTTTGCAGAAATTATCGATGAAACAGACCTTCCCAAGGGCGTCTTTAATATGATCTATGGCGACGGGCCAAACGTTGGTGCCGCCCTTAGTCAGCATCCGGATATAGATATGGTCTCCTTCACCGGATCAACGAAGGCCGGTATCGCCGTTGCGAAGGCCGCCGCCCGGACCGTAAAGAGGGTATCCCAGGAGCTGGGCGGTAAATCGCCGATTATTTTGACCGAAGGCGTTGATTTAGAGACCGTTATTCCTGATTGCGTTTGGCTTTGCATGGAAAATACCGGGCAGTCTTGTAATGCCGGAACGCGCCTTATCGTGCCGGCGCATCTTCATGACCAGATTACCGAGATCGCCAAGCGCGTTGCTGAATCTTATGTCGTCGGCGATCCTCAGGATGAAAATATGCAGATCGGCCCGCTGGCAAATAGAGGCCAATATGAGAAAGTTAAAGCCATTCTCGAACAGGCTGAAGCTGAGGGCTTAAAGCCCGTGACCGGCGGCAGCAGGCCCGTAAAAAATTGTGAGGAAGGCTATTTTATCCAACCGACAATTTTTGCCGGTCTTCGCAATGATCAGCTGATCGCAAAAGAAGAAATCTTTGGGCCGGTATTGGCTATTCTGCCTTATGAAACGCTTGAGCAGGCTATTGAGATTGCCAATGATACGCCTTACGGCCTTTCCGCTTATGTTTATACGCCAGATGATAGCCTTGCGGCGCAGTTAGTTACGCAATTGCGGGCCGGAATGGTGCATGTCAATGGGGCGCCGCTGTCTCCGGATGCGCCATTCGGCGGCTATAAAAAATCAGGAAATGGTCGGGAGTGGGGGATTCATGGCGTGCACGAGTTTTTAGAAATTAAGGCCGTCATGAAATAATTGGCCTTCGGATTAATTTGGAATCCCCCAATGGTGAATAGTGTAAAACGACCTTCAAAATCCGCTTATGACTATATTATCATTGGATCAGGATCCGCCGGCAGTTGTCTTGCGGCCCGGCTGACGGAAAATGGCACCGCAAGGGTTCTCATGGTTGAGGCCGGGCCAAGCGACCGTAATATTTTTATTCAAATGCCTGCAGCTATGGGCATTCCCCTCATGAAGGATCGCTACAACTGGAAATTTTTCAGTGAAAATGAGCCGCCGCCTATGCCGCAACAAGGTATTTATGAGCCGCGCGGACGCGTGCTGGGAGGATCCTCAGCAATCAATGGCATGAATTGGGTGCGCGGCAACCGCACGGATTATGACGGCTGGGCGGCGCGAGGGCTTGACGATTGGTCGTATGCGGATTGTTTGCCTTATTTTAAGCGATCTGAAAGTTATGAGGGGGGAGGCAATCTCTATCGCGGCGATAAAGGGCCAACCCGCGTGGTGAAGGCTGAATTGACGAATCCGTTGTTTCAGCGGTTTGTCGATGCTTCGCTTGAGATGGGCCTGACTTTTAATCCAGATCATAATGCTGAGCGCCAAGACGGCGTGCATCTGACACAGCGAAATGTCGCCGATGGGATCAGGCACAGTGCCTCCCAAGCGTATCTATTCGATCGGCCGCAAAGGAAAAATCTGGAAATTTTGCTCGAAACCAAATGCGTGTCAGTTGAATTTTCTGGGTCAAGGGCGGTCAGGGTTCACCTGCAACGACGCGGCGAAGCCTTTTGCGTCGATATTGGAAAAGAACTGATTCTATCGGCGGGCGCCCTGCAGTCGCCGCAATTATTAATGCTGAGCGGCATAGGAGACGGGAACATGCTGCGCAAAGCCGGCATCCCTGTTGTCCAACATATGCCCGGCGTAGGGGCAAACTTACAAGACCATGTCGCCTGGTGTTTTGAATATGGCGTAATGGACCGCAAGGATTCTTTGGCGTCAAAACTAACCCCTCTAGGACGGTTGAAGATCGGTGCCGAGTGGTTGTTCGCGAAACGAGGGCTGGGGATTTCCAACCATTTCGAGGTCGGGGCCTTTTTGTCTGTTGGCGAAGAGGAAGCTGCGCCCAATGTGCAGATGGAATCTATTGCCATGCGCGGGGATTTTACGCCTGATGGCGTTACTATTGCGCCGGGGTATCAGTGTTTTGTGAGCCTGCAGCGGCCCACCAGCCGGGGAGAGGTTTGGATAGAGAACGCCGATCCAGATAGGGCACCGTCTTTTCGGTTTAATTATCTGCAAACGGATTATGACAGGACGACCGCCGTCGCCGCAATCCGGACGACACAAACCCTGTTTAGTCAGGCCGCATGGGGCGACCGGATTACGCCTGAACTATCCGGCGTTCATGATGTCAGAGAAGAGACAGACATTATGAAATGGGCCTATGCCCATGCTGAATCGAATTATCACCCCTGTGGCACCTGCGCTATGGGAGACACCGACCAAGCCGTCACCGATGCAGAAGGAAAGCTGCACGGCATGGATAATATGCGTGTGGTTGACGCTTCAATAATACCGACAATTCCAACAGCAAACCTGAACGCCCCCACGATCATGATCGCGGAGAAGATATCTGATCGTATTTTGGGGGTGCCTGCGCTCAAAATGAACATTCCTGAATTGGCCTCACGGCCGAAATATTAACCGGAGATAAACCCTTGAATAAAAGCAATGAATCACATGGAAAGCTTCATGTCGTAAACGAGTTTGATAAACCGCACGCAATTTTCGCTGCAATTATTCTTGGTTTTGTCGGTACGGCCGTCACAATGGGACTGCCATTGCTGGTGGGCTCAATAGCCGAGTCCCTCCATTTTAGCGAAAAGCAACTTGGTTGGTTGGCATCTGCCGATATGGGGGGGTTGTTCATCGGTTCAGTTCTAACATCCCGGCTTGTGACAAGGGTTAACCGTCGGTACCTTGCGATTTCCGGATTATTATTGGTCATGATATCAAATTATTTATGTACGCACTATACGACAATTGATCCTCTTGTGTTATTGCGTTTTGCCGCTGGTGTTGGCGCGGGTATTTGTTACGCGACATGTACGGCCAGCCTTGCCGGAAGTCATAATTCCGCGCGTACTTTTAGTATTTTCCTACTTGTTCTTGTTTCTATCAACGCCTTAATTTTTTACATATTTCCGATCATTGACGCAAAATGGGGCGTAAGCGGCCTGTTTTTATTTTTTATGTTAGCGGCAATGCCGGTGTTCCTGGTCGTGCCTTTAATTCCTAGCCACAACGCGGAAAAAACCGATGATGTCGTGGTGATGGATGAAAAAAGCCACGCCGTACAGCACATACATATACCAAATTATTTGCCATGGTTATGCCTGGCGGCCGTATTTAGTTTTTATATTTTAGTTGGTGCCTATTGGGCGTTTATTGAGCGTGCTGGTGATGCCGCTAATATTCAGAGTGATTTTATATCAGGCACCCTAACCTGGGGACAGGTGTTCAGTATTACGGGGACGGCCATGAGCATATGGATGGCTAAGCGCTTTGGGCAATCAAAACCATTGCTCTTTGCGCTATCTTGCATGATTATTATCATGCTGGTTCTGACCGTTGAAATTAATCATGCGACCTTTTTATTCAGCGTATTTAGTTTTAGCCTCTTTTGGATTTTTATTGATGTGTTTCAGTTGGGTATCTTATCCAACATAGACCATTCAGGGCGTTACGCGGCTTTGGTCCCCGCCAGTCAGGGGGCCGCGCAGGCCATAGCACCTATGATTGCAGGGCTTTTGCTTTCATACCAATTTGGGTATGGCGCCGTGATGTTCATGTGCGCAGTTGGCGCCGCTGTGGCCTTGCTCATATATATATTCGTATACACACGGTTGTTAAAAATCGTACCAGATATCGCCGATTCAGAATAAAACGTATCAAGGCTGGCTGATTAGCTTTGACGCAGATTGATGGGGGACATATATAACAACACTGTCTGAAGGCCTGTCTTTCTATTACGTGTCGTTCTCCATTAAAATGATTATATACTTGGTTATATATTGAGGCGGGTTTTTGAAGAGTGTCTTTTTTTCGAAAACGCCGCATGGCATATTCCCGTCGTCGGAAAGGTAGGTGACTATTCTCAGCCCGATTGTTTAATCGACCTCCGGCTTCTTGCTTGTTTTGGCAACCCAGTTCTTTCATGGCAGCTTTATAAG
>Ga0316204_10008710_pt1 | contig 13894 bp, 13 predicted proteins | sample 6monrhotite_MG_2_FD_205661 | JGI IMG/M metagenome (GOLD analysis project Ga0316204, IMG submission 205661) | Microbial mat bacterial communities from mineral coupon in-situ incubated in ocean water Damariscotta River, Maine, United States -... | ecosystem: Environmental > Aquatic > Marine >... | reverse complement strand
GGTGGCCGAGTGGCTGAAGGCGCACGCTTGGAAAGCGTGTAAACGGGAAACTGTTTCGCGGGTTCGAATCCCGCTCCCTCCGCCATTTTCCCTTATGCTATCGTGAAGATTGAGATTAACCTGCCTCTGGTGGGTACTCGAAGGGGAGAGATTTATGTCTAAGTTGACGAAGTTTTTATGCGGAGCGGTTGCAGTCTGTGGCTGGGCCATTGGTGCGACGGTGCAGGCGGCTGAGTTGAAAGTCCAGCATGTCACTGAAAATGTCTACGCTATTGTTGGTCCGCACGAGCAACGCAATTCTGAAAATTTTGCCAATAATGCGACCTTTGGCGTTGTGGTGACTGATGACGGGGTGGTGCTGGTTGATCCGGGCGGCAGCTATCGGGGCGCCGAACAAATCACTGCGGCGATCAAAACCGTTACCGACAAAGCGGTTAAAATTGTCATCAACTCCGGTGGTCAGGACCACCGCTGGCTCGGCAATGGATACTTTCGCCAACGTGGCGCCCGCATCATTGCATCCGCAGCGGCAGTGGAAGATCACCAGGAGCGGACCAATGATCAGTTCTTCGTGCTGACCAATCTGATGAGTGAAAGTGCGTTGGCGGGAACCGAACCGGTCTATGCCGATGAGACCTTCGAACGTCAGATGGATCTGGAGTTTGGGGGCCAGCGGTTCGAAATCCACCATGCCGGTTCGGCCCACACTTTGGGGGACTTGTTTATCTGGTTGCCAGCCAGTGGTGTGATGTTTTCCGGTGACATTGTCTATGTGGAGCGCATGCTCGGGGTCGGCCCGGCGGGCGACACGGCCAGCTGGATCGACACCTTCGACGCCATGGCCGGATACGCACCTAAATTCATCGTCCCCGGCCATGGTCCGGTAACCGATTTAAAACGGGCCCGGGCCGAAACCTACGACTATCTGGTTTATTTGCGAAGCAAAATTGGCGGCATCGTCGAAAATGGTGGCACGATCAAGGACGGCACCTATATCGACCAGTCTAAATTTAGTCACCTTGAGGTCTTTGATCAAATCAGCAAACGCAACGCCCAGGCGGTGTTTATGCAGATGGAATTCGAATGAGGCGACAGCCCTACTGGCGTTGGACAACCGATTCACGGTGAAAGATATAGACCCCGGCCGCGGTAATCAGCGCCGCCCCCGCCAGGGTCGCCCAGGCCGGAACAACATCCCAGATCAGCAGATCAAAGGTGATCGCCCACAGAATTCCGGTGTAGTTGAACGGACTGACGACCGAGGCGTCGGCAAGTTTCAGGGCGTAGCTCATGAGGATCTGTCCAAACGCACCAGCCACCCCGACGCCAACCAGCAGCAGCAAAACTTCGGTCGTTGGAGTCTGCCAGACCCAGGGCTGGGCGAAGGCGGTCAGGACGGCCCCGATGGTCATGAAATAAAAGGAAACTGCATAGGGGCTTTCGGTCGCTCCCAGACTGCGCATCATCAGGATCGTGCTGGCCCAGAGGCCCGTCGCCACAACGGCGATTAAGGACGCACTGGAAACTTCGCCGCTGGGGTTAATTGCAATCACAACGCCGACAAAGCCGACGCTGACGGCCATCCAGCGTCGCCAGCCGACCTGCTCTCCCATAAACAGCACGGCCAGTGCGGTAACAAATAACGGCACGGCCTGGGCGATCACCACCACGTCGCCGACGCTCATCCGTTGGAAGGCATAAAAATAAAGGACGTTGCCGCTAATTCCGGCAATGGAGCGCACCGTAATCAGGCCCGGTCGCCGGGTCTTCAGAACACTGAATCCGCCAGCGCGAATTAAAATGGGCAGGATGACGATGGCGGCAATAACGTTCCGTAAAAAGGAAATCTGAACCGGGTGATAGTCGGGCCCGATGACTTTGACCAGGGTGCTCATCAAGGTCAGCAGCGCCACGGCACCGATCATCATCAGAATGCCCAGCGTTGTCGTGTTGCGGGTCAAGTCGGGGTTAGCTTAACAATGATTTTGCGTGATGTTCGATATGATCGGCCATAAACGTCGCCATCAGATAATAGCTGTGATCGTAGCCATCCTGCATCCTGAGGTCCACGACTTGCCCGGCAGTGTGACAGGCCGTCTCAAACAGATGGGGTTTGAGCTGCTCCTCAAGAAACGTATCTGCCGTGCCCTGGTCAATCAGGATGGTGCCCTCAAACCGGTGGCCTGACGCGATAAGGTCCGTGGCATCATAGGGCCGCCACGTTTCGCGATCTTCGCCTAAGTATCCGCCCAACGCCTTTTCTCCCCACGGGCAGTGCATGGGCGCGACAATGGGGGCAAAAGCCGAAACGGACCTGTACTGATCAGGGTTTTTAAGGGCAATCGTCAGCGCCCCGTGGCCGCCCATGGAGTGGCCAAATATCCCGGCGCGGGACACATCGATCGTGAAATTGTCGCCGACAACTTTGGGCAGTTCCGACGTTATGTAACTGTACATGCGATACATGCCGGACCACGGGAGCCCGGTCGCATCCACATAGAACCCGGCACCGGTGCCGAAATCATAATCCTCATCCTCGCCCGCATATCCGGCACCGCGTGGGCTGGTGTCCGGGCAGACGACGGCGATCCCGTGTTCCGCCGCCGTGCGCTGGAACCCACCTTTTGTGGTGACGTTTTCCTGCGTGCAGGTCAGACCGGACAGATAATACAGGACCGGGACCGGCCCGTGTTCGGCAGCTGGCGGCAGGAACAGGCTGAATTCCATCTCACATGACGTTTCCGCCGCCTGATGTCTGTAGACACCTTGCGTGCCACCAAAAACTTTCTGTTCACTAACGGTTGTCAGGGTCATCCGGGTCAGAACTCAACAACGCTTCGAATGCTTTCACCGGCATGCATCAGATCAAAGGCGGTATTGATGTCCTCCAGTGGCATTTTATGGGTGATCAGGTCATCGATATTGATTTTACCATCCATGTACCAGTCAACGATTTTGGGAACATCGGTGCGACCCTTGGCACCGCCGAAGGCTGAGCCGCGCCAGACCCGGCCGGTCACCAGCTGGAAGGGGCGGGTGGAGATTTCCTGCCCGGCCCCGGCAACGCCGATGATGGTGCTTTCGCCCCAACCTTTATGACAGCACTCAAGGGCCTGGCGCATGGTCGAGGTGTTGCCGATGCATTCGAAGGAATGATCAGCCCCGCCCTTGGTCAAATCGACCAGATAGGGAACCAGATCGCCTTCCACTTCCTTCGGATTAACAAAGTGGGTCATGCCGAATTTTTCACCGAGCTCCTTGCGGTCCTCATTGAGATCGACGCCGACGATCATGTTGGCGCCCACCAGTCTGGCACCCTGCACAACATTCAGGCCAATGCCGCCGAGGCCGAAGATGATAACGTTGTCGCCGGGTTGAACCTTCGCCGTGTTGATGACGGCACCGACCCCGGTGGTCACGCCGCAGCCGATGTAGCAGACCTTGTCGAAGGGCGCGTCCTGGCGAATTTTAGCGACGGCGATTTCGGGCAGGACCGTGAAATTGGAGAAGGTCGAGCAGCCCATGTAATGGAAGATTTTCTCACCGTTCAGGGAGAACCGTGACGTGCCATCCGGCATCAGGCCCTGGCCCTGGGTTTCGCGGATCGCCTGACAGAGGTTGGTGCGCCCAGAGGTGCAGTATTCACACTGGCGGCATTCCGGGGTGTACAGCGGGATGACGTGATCACCTTTTTTGACCGACGTCACGCCGGGCCCCGTATCAACCACGATACCTGCGCCTTCATGGCCGAGGATCGCCGGGAACAGGCCTTCCGGGTCATCGCCGGAACGGGTGAACTCATCCGTATGGCAAACCCCCGTCGCCTTGATTTCCACCAGAACTTCGCCTTCTCTCGGGCCGTCAAGCTGAACGGTTTCGATGCTCAGTGGCTCTCCTGCTTTGAAGGCGACAGCGGCGTTGGTATCCATTTTATTCCCCCAATTGAACTGACGAGTGATCTGAATTTCACCATCGAGGGTGCCATCACATCAGGCGAAATCCAAGTGAATTCGAACGGCGAATTCAGGAAGGTTCAAATCTAATCGAAGTTCAGCTAATATAGGCTACAGGCTGTGAATGCAGGGGGGGCAACTGTTCACGGAAAGGACGTCTGATGAGCGACGCCAATTTTGAAGACGGGAAGCGGGCCTCCGTCGCGCTCCAGATATCAATCATGGAATTGCTGAATTCTGGGGCGGATCCCCGGGCCATTGCTCTGGTTACGACCAGCATCGGTCTCGCCATGATGAAAGATCATTATGGCACCGAAGACGGTCATGAAATCGCCCTTGGCCTGCTTGAGCGCGCGGAAGCTGGGTCGTTGGCCACCTACCCGGCGCTTCGGGCCGCCAACCAGAATATCGAAAACGCGGACTGAAAAAAATTTGGCGCGTTTTGAGGCAGGATTTGTCCTTGCCTCGGCCACCCGGTCCCGATCAATATGCAGCCTTCAAATTTTGGTGAAGGACCTCCTGCGATGCCCGATGTGGAACTGAATTTCAGCCGCCAAGAATATGCCGCGCGTCTCGCCAAGACCCGGGCGGCAATGGAGCGGGGCGGCATTGATCTGTTGCTCATCTCGGATCCGTCCAATATGGCTTGGCTGACGGGATATGACGGCTGGTCTTTTTATACGCACCAGTGTGTGCTGGTGGCCGACGAGGGGGATCCCATCTGGTTCGGACGCGGTATGGACGCCAACGGCGCGTTGCGCACCGTCTATATGGATGAAAATAATATCATCGGTTATCCGGATCACTATGTTCAGTCGACTGAACGCCACCCCATGGATTTTCTCAGCAACCTGATTTTCGAACGCCGCTGGGACCGGGGCTGCATCGGCGTTGAGATGGATAATTATTATTTCTCTGCCGCCGCCTACGCCTCGCTTGAGCGCCACCTGCCGAACGCCACGTTTCGCGATGCCACCGGTCTTGCCAACTGGCAGCGCGTCATCAAATCACCCCAGGAGATTACCTACATGCGCCGCGCCGCGCGGATCGTTGAAAACATGCACGCCCGCATCTTCGAGCTTATGGAACCGGGCCTGCGCAAAAACGATCTGGTTGCCGAAATCTATCACACGGGCATTCAGGGCGCTGATGGTCATGGCGGGGATTACCCGGCCATCGTGCCCATGCTGCCGTCCGGCATGGACGCCACGGCACCGCATCTGACCTGGGATGACAAGCCGCTGAAAGCCGGCGAGGGCACATTTTTCGAGATTGCCGGATGCCATCGTCGCTATCACTGCCCGTTGTCGCGAACCGTTTATCTGGGCCCGGTGCCGCAGAAATACCGGGACGCCGAGACCGCCGTGTTGGAGGGCATCGAGGCCGGGCTTGGTGCCGCCAGACCCGGTAACGCCTGCGAAGACATCGCCATCGCTTTTTTTGATACCCTGAAAAAATTCGGTTTCGAAAAAGACAGCCGCACCGGATATTCCATCGGCCTGTCCTATCCGCCGGACTGGGGCGAGCACACCATGAGCCTGCGGCGTGGCGACAAAACCGAACTTAAACCCGGCATGTGCCTGCATTTCATGCCGGGCCTGTGGCTGGATGATGGTGGACTTGAGATCACCGAAAGCATCCTGATCACCGAAACCGGCGTTGAATGCCTCTCGAACGTGCCGAGAAACCTCATGGTCAAGGACTGAGCCGATGCCTGATACGTCACTTCCCGGCACCTCACTGCCCGACACCCCGATAACTCCGACCGTTGATTTCGACCGGGACGGCGTCCAGCACGGTTTCCTCAATCTGCCCCATTCCAGAGACCAGTCCGCCTGGGGTTCGCAGATGATCCCGATCACCGTGATCAAAAACGGCGACGGCCCGACGGCGGTACTGACGGGCGCCAACCATGGCGATGAATACGAAGGGCCGGTGGCGCTGCTTGATCTCGCCCGCTCGCTTGATCCAGCCGACGTGACCGGGCGGGTGATCATCATTCCGATGATGAATTACCCGGCCTTCCGTGCCGCCAAACGTACTTCGCCCATCGACGGTGGCAATCTGAACCGGGCTTTTCCGGGCGATCCGCAGGGCACGATCACCCAAAAGATCGCCGATTATTTCGAGCGTTTCCTGATCCCCATGGCCGATGTTGTGCTTGATATCCATTCAGGCGGAAAAACGCTGGAATTCGTGCCGTTTGTCGGCGGGCATATTCTCGACGACAAAACCCAGGAGAAAAAAATCGTCGACGCCATGGCGGCCTTCGCCGCGCCTTATTCCATGATGATGCTGGAGCTCGATGCGGTCGGCATGTACGACATTTCCGCCGAACAGGCTGGCAAGGTGTTTGTCACCACCGAACTTGGCGGCGGCGGAACGGTCAGTGCCGAAACGGCGGGCATCGCGAAAAGAGGCGTCTCCAACCTTTTGGTCCATTCCGGGCTTGTGAAGGGTGAGGTTGAAACATCACCGACCCAGAAGCTTGAGATGCCGGATGGACGGTGTTTCGTAATCTCCGAACACAGCGGCCTGTTCGAACCCTGCGTCGCGCTGGGGGCAGTGGTTAAAAACGGCGACCTGATTGCCCGTATTTATGATGTGGAGCGCACCGGCACAACGCCGGTTGACTACCACGCCAAAATCGACGGCGTCGTCGCCGGGCGTCATTTCCCCGGCCTGATCGGTGTTGGTGATTTTGTCTCGATGGTGGCGGTGCCGGTGTAACCCCCACAAAACACCACGAATCCCTACATTTTTCACACCGACCGGCGACAATCGATAAAACTGGATGAAAACCCCTGGAGTTCTGCGATATTTCATCACTTTCGATCTGGAAAACCGCTCAACAAAAACATAAAAATGTAGGTTTTTGTGGTGTTCTGTGCGTGTTTTTCCGCGCAGCAGGTATGAGCGGAACCCGGATCAGACAGGGTCTGCTGCCAGCCAAAGTACCGGACATCAGACAGTCTCTTTACAAGGACAAACACGCACATCCGGGGACCAAACCCCGACGAATCAAAACCATATTATAGGAATATGTTCATTTTAAGGCGATGTAGAATTTCCTTTGATTAAGCAGCGGAAGTGTACTGGCGATGCCAACAAGCGGGCTTTCGGCTCAGTTCAACTTGTGGATTGTATTGAGGGGTATATGTACGTCTTGACCTTTCTGCTGGGGGAGGGATTAAGTTTTCCGCCAAGGGAATATTGGGTTTATGGATTTTTCTTTTCAGGTTTTTATTCTGATTCCATTTGGGCTCGGCCTATTGGGGTTCATCGAACCTTGCACCATTGGCGGCCATCTCATCTTTTTGGGCACACAGGAACACCGCTCACGCGTCGAAAAAATCAACGCCGTGTTGGTTTTTATCATGGTGCGCACGGTGGTCGCGGGATCGTTTGGAGCATTCATCGCGTTTCTCGGCCATCGCCTGATTGGCATCCAAACAGGTTTATGGCTGGTTTTCGGGTTGATTTATCTAGCCGTCGGGTTGACCTATTTGACTGGCCGGGCGGGCGTCATCAAAAAGCAAATTGACCTTGCCCCTTCCACATGGAGGCGCGCTCAAAACCCCTTCGTTCTTGGTCTGGCGTTTGGGCTCAATATCCCGGCCTGCGCCGCACCGATCTTGTTCGGTCTTTTGGGATTGGCGGCAACGACAGGAACGTTGCTGAGCGGCTTTGTGATGATGGCCATATTCGGCCTGTCCCTGTCTCTGCCGCTCATGGCGTTCGCGGCCGTTCCCAAACTGACGGGTTGGCTGGATACCTTCAGCCAAAAAATCAAGAGAATGCACTGGGTATTGGGCTTTGTATTTGTCTTGCTCGGCATCTGGTCGGTTTGGTTTGGTCTTTATGTTGATCCCGCCAACTGGTCGGGCCAATGATCAAAAAACGGCGTTTCACCAGTGTGGTGGTTGCCGGAATTGCCTTTCAGGCCGGATCGGTGTTGGCGATTTGTGCGTGTTTTTTGGCGATGCAGAAGCAGGTATGGCGGAGGCCCTTTCAGGCACGTTCTGTTGCCAGCCAACGGGCCGAACATCAGATCAACTCTTCACAAGGACAAGCAGACACCTCCGGGAGATTCGTACCGGAAATGTATTTTTAATATCGGAAAATTTTCAATTTATGGCGGTGTGGAAAATTTCTTTGATCAAGAAAGGGAATTGTACTGGTGATCCCGCGATGACTGTTGCTGGTGACTGAGCAGTCCCTATTTAGGGTGCGGTTTTCGTCTGTAAGTGACCCGGAACGGAAGTCAGTCCACTCAATCTTTGCAATCCCTCATGCCCGGACCCTACAACTCCTCATGCCCGGGCTCGACCCGGGTATCCACGTGGTCATGGTGTGCATCGCATTTGAGAAATACACTGCAGCCCATGGCAAACGCGTGGGTTTACATTCTGACCAACAAACCGAACAGCACCCTCTACATCGGCGTTACCAAAAACTTGCCCCGTCGCATCTGGGAGCACCGGGAAGGTCTTGTTGATGGATTCACAAAAACCTATGGCCTGAAACGGCTGGTCTACACTGAACCCTATGAGTCCATTGCCACCGCCTTTCAAAGAGAGAAAGCCCTCAAACACTGGTCACGGGCCTGGAAGGTGAATCTGATTTTGAAGGACAACCCCAATTGGGACGACTTATATGACCAATTGAGCTAAGTGCGTGGATACCCGGATCAAGTCCGGGCATGAGGGAAGGAGGGAATACGAGAACGTAGAAATAGGGCCGCTCTTGTGCCGACACCGGTCAGAGTTTTTCAGTGGTCATTTTGACGGAAGATGACCCGAAGCGGTCATTCCAAAACCGGCAACGTGAAGAAGAACGTGCTGCCAACACCAACTTCGGAAGTGTAACCGATGGCGCCACCGTGATATTCGACAATCGCCTTGGCGATGCTGAGGCCAAGACCAGTCCCACTAATTTTCCGAGTGTCAGACGAATTATACTGGGTGAACTTCTCAAAAAGGACATCCCTGAATTCTTCAGGAATACCGGTGCCGTAATCCTTCACGGCAATCCGAATGTCCACGTCATGGCGCGTGACCGACAATTCGATCTGTTCGCCGGTCGACGAAAATTTCGCCGCATTGGACATCAAATTGGACATGACCTGTATCAGACGGTCCTTGTCACCGTTCACCTTGGCTTCTTTTTCCATGTCCGTGATCACGAAGGTAATGCCGTGTTTGTCTCCGTACCCCTTATTGGCCTCCACAGCGTCTTCGACCAGAGACACCGCATCAATCGGTTTCATGTGGAGGTCCATCTTGTTGGCTTCGATCTTATCTATATCCAGGATGTCGTTGATCAGCAGTATCAGCCGGTTGGAGTTGTTATAGGCGATGTCTATCATCGACTGCTGGTCATCCGAAAGATTGCCGCTGACCCCCGACTTGATGAGACCGAGGGTTCCCTTGACCGATGTAATCGGCGTGCGGAGTTCGTGGCTGACGGTCGAGAGGAACTCCTGCTTTATCTTCTCGGCCCGTTCACGTTCCGCGATTTCCGAGACCAGTTTCTTGTTGGTTTCCTGGATAACCTGGGTGCGGGCATCCACAAGGTCCGACAGCTCTTGAACGCCGGGAATCCATTTGAACAATCCAATGGCAAGAAAGATGAACCCGCCCAGATAACCGACAAATTTTTCTAAAAACGCTTCGGCTTCCGTATCGCCTATAATGATGAAGCGGTTCAGACTTTCGAAGTTATCGGTGATGTCGAGGAAGGTTGCGAACAGTAAAAATCCGAATCCAAAAACAATAAAGTTCCAGCCCTTACGGAGCTGTTCAAACCTGTCACGCCCTGCGTTCCAAAGATATATCACGACTCCTAATAAGACGATTGCCCGAACAGATTCGAGGATGATATCCGTCACGTTGAGACTACTCCCAGCACAAAATGCCAAAATCTCATGCATTGTTAATGTAGAACACCGCGTCAATAAAGCTTTTGGACTGATTAGTCCGTGATGGGACAATCCGGGAGGGCGGAAATCCAGTTTCGGGCACATCCTCCGGCGTCGAGATGTCCGTTATGGCTATTCGCGCTCGAAATTTGCTCCCTCAGATTCTGTCTGCAACCCAACGTGACTGCGGATATTCTAAGATCAGATTCGGATTTTTCGCAAATATTGACCGTTGGTGTGCCGACAGGGGACGGCTTTTCCGGGTGAGCGTTTCGGCGGACCGTGACCCAACTGAGACATTGCCGATTGAATTTTTCCGCTATTGTGGAGCATACTCTTGACCGAAGATACTCACTTGGACACTTCTGATCATGGATTGGCTTAAGTTTATATCAGAATTTGTGGACGCAGTTGCGTGGCCAACCGTGATTATCGTTATCGTCTTTATTTTTCGAGATTCAGTACGAGAGTTATTTCCCAATCTGAAGCGATTAAAATACAAGGATTTTGAAGCGGAATTTGGAAAAGAATTATCCGCTTTGAAGTCGATCACACCTCTTGAGATTGCCGCAGAAAATGAAGGCGGCGGTGAACTCACTGAGCAGAGAATTCTACTAACCTCCTTGTCCACTTTTTCTCCTAACCAAGCCGTTCTTGTAGCGTGGAAAGAAATAGAGAGATCGGCCAAAGAGTTAATTGATAGACACGATATTAAAGTCGAATATGACGTTTCGACCCCGTACCGCCTCATTCAGAGGGTGCTGAAGGCAAAAGGCCTTCTCGACGCCCAAAAAATTAGAGTATTCAACGAACTCCGAAAGCTTCGAAACAAAGTTGCTCATGCAGAAGATTACGAAATCACGACACTGCAAGCCCAAGATTACATAAATCTCGCCCTTTCGATAATATCTGACATGGACTCTTTGTGACCGTCTCCCCATCCCGGTTTGGACAGAAGATCTATCTAACCGGGATGGTGAGGCCTCTACGAGAGACCACGCCCACTCTCACTAAACCAAAGATACATGATAGGCCGTTCATGGCTATACCCAGACCCAAAAGAACATAACGACTTTCGTCTGTTAATGGTTAATCAGCGCCCTAACCATCCCAACATGACGGACGTCCGCTAATGGGTGAAACTCACCAAATACCTTACCCCACGCGAGTCTGCCTTGTCCCAACAGCCGAAAAGCTTCCCCCGGATTTGCTCAGAACTCTCACGTTATGGGTCAAAGATCAGGTGTTTCGATGCCCGTTACGGCAACTTTTCAAGCAGGGGGGCCAGCTGTTGTTCATAGCGTTTCCAAAGCTGGATGGAATCTTTGTAAATCGGTCGGCGCACCTGTTCAGAGCTTGCCGTCCTGACGGGCCGCTCAGATTTGTGGTAATCCAGGCAGGCATCATCCCAGTCAAGGTCACAAAAGTTGAGCAGGTTTGTGGTCTGCCCAAGTTGGTCGGCAACCATATCCTCGTATTGAACATCGTAAATGAAACCCGGAAGGACCCGATGCCAATGCGCCATCAATTGGCTGTAATTTTTGTAGTACGCTGCCAGTTCGCCGAGGTCGTGAGTATATTTGTGCAGGGCCGGAAAATAATTCTTGAAAATCGACCAGCAGGTGTCCGCCGGATCACGTCGGCAATGGATCACCTTTGCATTGGGCAACATCAGCTTGATCATGCCGATGTATAAAAAGTTACCCGGCATTTTGTTGGATATGAAGCGCGCCTCTACAGAGTGTTTTCGGATGGCCTGAATGTAGGCCGCTCCGGCGGGCTCGAAGTCCGCGCCTTGAACGTGCGCAACGCTGCCCGGAAACGCCAGCCCGTTCTCTTGAGTGAAGTGCGAGGAAATCGTTTGGCTCAGGGTGGCAAGCTCCCCGGCCCCATAGACCTGCGGGTGGCTGGCCAGAACCTGTTCCACCAGAGAGGTGCCCGAACGTGGCATGCCGAGAATGAAAATGGGCGTTTCATCTGTGCAGCCGACATCCTGATGTCTGGAAAACAGCGAAGGCCCAAAAACGGCTTCAATACTTTTGATGAGTTTTTCGTCCTCATCTGACGAATAGCTGTAGGTTTTTCGCCGAAGGGCGTTTGCCGTGGCGAAGAAGTCAAAGGCTTTTTCGTACTGCCGCACATCCTCGAAGGCCTTTCCCAACCCGAAGGCCAGGTCCATGCGTTGCTCGTCAGTGAGCGTCGGTTTGGCGTAGGTCTGCTCCATGGCCCGCATGTCGTCATCGTAATCGCTGTGTTTTTTCAGGCCCGCCAGATGGCGGTGTGCCACGGCGCAATCGGGGTCGATGGCAATGGCCTCGCGACAGCTTGCCACCGCTTCTTCGACCTTTCCCTGGTCCCTTAAGGCGACACTGAGGTTGCTGTGGGCCTCGGCGTAGTCGGGCTGGATCGCCAAAGCCTTTTGGTAGCTCGCCATGGCCTCGTCCAGCCGCCCCAGATCACGAAAGGTAATGCCTAAGTTATTATGGGCCTCGGCGAACTCAGGGTTGATGGCGATTGCCTGTTGAAAGTGGGTTGCGGCCTCATCCAACCTGCCCAAATCCTGCAGCGCCAGCCCCAGGTTGCAATGCACATCAACGTCGTCGGGCCGAATGGCCAGCGCGTTCTGATAACTCGCCACGGCATTGTCCGGCTGGTTCGTGTCTTTGTAGGCATTGCCAAGATTGTAGTGCACCTCTGCGGAACCCGGCGCGATGGAGAGGGCCTTTTGGTAGCTCGACACAGCCTCATCCAGTCTGCCCAGGTCTTTCTGCGCCACCCCCAGATTACAGAGCGCCTCGGCATAGTCGGGTTTAAGGGCCAGGGCCTGGTGGTAACTTGCGATGGCGTCTTCCAAGCGCCCCAGATCAGCCAGCGCGGCGCCAAGGTTATAAAGCACTTCGACGGCGTGGGGCGTAATGGCGAGGGCATTTCGGTAGCTTGTCACGGCCTCATCAAATTTCCCCATGTCGGCCAACGCAGCGCCAAGGTTGCCGTGGGCCTCGGCGTAACGGGGGTTGAGGGCCAGGGCTTTTTGGAAGCAGGCCACGGCCTTCTCCGGCTGTCCGAGCTCTTTGAAGGTCAGGCCAAGATTATTATGGGCCTCGGCATAATCGGGGTTGATGCCGAGGGCCTTGGTAATGAGGTTAACGGCGGCGTCGTTATCGCCGACCTGATGGGCGATCACGCCGAGCAGGTGCAGGGCGATCGGATGGTTCTGATCGACGCGCAGGATTTGCTGGTAGAGATTTTCAGCTTCCGCCAACTGCCCCGCCGTGTGGTGTTGTATGGCAATGCCCAAAGCGTTTTGGATGTCTTGGTTCATCTGGCGGTGTTTTTCAGTCCTATTCATGCCCAGGTATTTTCCCGACCACGCGCTTTTCATGATAATCCTAGACGAATGCTCCGGTGATGAGAAGCAGTCTATATTCGCACCTCATGGACGGTGAAACGCCCAGACAGCAAGAGTTAAACCCGGTATTTGTGAGTGTTATATTTTCCAAAGAACGTGCATTTCGCGGGGCGGGACCTTACATAGTAGGCATCTTTTAGGACATGCTGGACCGGGAGGGTTCGATCTCTAAAGCGTTGCAAAATTTTTACGCGGACCTGCGCAGTGTCCGGGGGCTGATCGGGAGACTCCCGCAGCTGCTGGCGTTTGTTGTTTTGTGCGGAATTTACGCCATTATTGCTCACAAGCTTCACAGCGATATTTCGGTCATTGCCGACGTCCACCCCGATGATTTTGGCCGCAGCGTGCTTCAATATTTTCTGGCGAATATGGCGGGCTGACAGGTATTCACGGTCATTGAGTTCAGTCTGCGGAGACTTGAGCTCAGCCTTCGTGCCGGCCTTCGTACATGTGCCCGGCAATTGACGAAAGTCCATACATCAGGCAATTTCTATTCGTCCGTCGGATATCAAGTCGACGGCCCTGATCACCCCGATAAGAAGGTTCTTCCCGATGAGCTATGTCATAGACGCCCCCGCCCTTCCGACCTTGCCGGTCCGTGGATCGGACGAG
>Ga0316204_10008709_pt1 | contig 13894 bp, 13 predicted proteins | sample 6monrhotite_MG_2_FD_205661 | JGI IMG/M metagenome (GOLD analysis project Ga0316204, IMG submission 205661) | Microbial mat bacterial communities from mineral coupon in-situ incubated in ocean water Damariscotta River, Maine, United States -... | ecosystem: Environmental > Aquatic > Marine >... | reverse complement strand
GTGTATTTTTCACCGAATACAAACCTACCCCAACTAAAATGAAGGTGGCTAGTAGGACGAAAAAACGATTCCCCACCGACCAACGAATAATTGAGCCGATCATTATTTTTCTCCTTCTTGTGAAGGCATCGTCATTGGTTTAGCCATAGACATTGCACTAACAATAACAAAATCATCATCATGTATTTCAAAGGTAAACATTACATACGCGTCAGTTGAAAATAACGACATATCTACATTGTCAGCAACAGTAAAGTCAACTTGCTCAGCTTCACGATCCCATTTTTCAATCGCTTCTCGATTAATGGTTACCATACGATGTTCGCTCATTACTGACACGACTGTGCCATTAACCGTTGCTGATGAAACGGTTGCTTTTTTGCTTTTGTCTGTCATGTCCATATCTGACATATTCATTTTTGACATATCCATGCCTGACATATCGTTTGATTTTTCATTTTCTTGTTGCTGGGAATCACTGTGATTCATGCGTTTAAAATCAGACGTTTTGCTTGATTCAGAATCAAGTAAAAACTGTGCAGAACTCACCACTTTTTCGCCTTCATCAAGACCCGACAATATTTCAACGCTATCGCGGTCAAATCGACCAACTTTCACTTCAATTGATTTAAAGCTGCCTTGACCGAGTGCGAGTACCACACGATCTTGACTACCAGTACGAATCAATGATTCTTTGGGGATAAGTAAAGCGGTGTCACCATTAGTATGAATAGCCACCTGAGCAAACATGTTCGGTTTAAATTCACCTTTATCGTTATTAAAACGTAAACGCACTTTTACCGTGCGCGTTTTAGCGTCAAGCGTTGGGTAAACGTAATCAACTTGACCGCGATAGGTTTTACCGGGTAAGTAATCAAGGGTCATAGTAACGGTCGTACCATTTTTAACTTCTGCTGCTTGGCGTTCAAACACTTCAGCAACCAACCAAACTTCTGATAAGTCACCAATAGACATAATGGTTGAACCCGGTTTAACGAAGAAACCTTCACGAATTTTTAAGTTTTCAACAACACCATTTTGTGGAGCATAAAAAGTAACGGTTTGCTGAACTTTTTTCGTTTTAATCAAATGTTCCACTGCTTTTTTAGGCACTTGCAAAGCAACTAAGCGATTTTCGGCGGCGGTAATTAAACGTTTATTTTTACGATCAAGCGCCAGTAATAATTCTTCTTGCGCGTTAACTAATTCAGGTGAATAAATATCATAAAGTGGTTGATTTTTTTTAACTGGGTCGCCTACAGCTTTAACATACAGTTTTTCTATCCAACCTTGCACTCTTGGGTGAATATGTACCAGTTTATCTTCGTCGTAAGTAATAAAACCAACGGTATCAATTTGACTATGTAAATTTTTCATTTGGGCACTTGCGGTGCGCACGCCTAAATTATTAATCACATCAGGATTAACTCTTATAGTACCTTTACCAGCATCTGGACCTTTACCGCTATCACCGTAATAAGGAATAAGTTCCATTCCCATCGGTGATTTACCAGGCTTATCACGCTTATAATCAGGGTTCATTGGCGCAACCCAATATAAAGGTTTTTTCTTGGCGGGCTCTGCACTTGATGATGTTGTATTGGCTGATGAACCATTATTATCGACAAAAAACGTGGAAACAACCGCGCCTAATAAGGCACTAATGATCGCGGTCGCAACAATCGTTTTTAGTCGTGTTTTTTTAAGCGTTTTAGTGCTTGTTTTATTCTCTGTTTGAGTTGTTTCTTTAGTATTAGTATTCATTTTTCTTCCTATTCAGTAAAACGTTACTGAGTAACCGCAAGTGTACCTGCGAATAAGTAGTTTAAAGTTAAATTGATTTTTTGTTGCTCGACGTTTAGCGTTAATTGTTCTATTTCTGCATTGAGCACGGCAATGCGAGCACGCACTACTTCGGCAAAGTCACCATCGTCATTGGTATAAGCATTTAAAGAGGCTTCCGCTTGGTCGCGCATTTGAGGTAATAAAGTGCTTTGATAAAGTTTTTGACGATCACGTAAACGTAATAACCGACCTTTACCACTATTAAACGCGCCGATAAATTTTCGTAGCAATAATGATTTTTCAGTTTTGATCGCTTCTGTTTCAAATACCGCGGCATCAACTTCTTTATCTTGACGATTTTCAGTAAAAAGCGGCACATCAAACGTGACACCTACCGACATTAAATCGGCACGAGTATTTCCATTAGGGGCATCACCACGATAACCATAACTTCCATTTACCGCCCATTGCGGCTTATATTTCTGCTTAGCAATACTGATACCTGTTTTTGTTGCAGCAATTTTTTTATCAAGCGCAATAACCGCTGGATGTGTATTAAAGTATTGCACCAAATATTGAGGTTGTTGATATTGCTCATTCAGCACAAGTTCACTCTTTAATAAGTCAATCGTTGGCAGTTGATTAGTTAAAGTCATGGTGGCAAAATTTAATGACTGGGCTGATTTATTAGCTTGTGTTTCGTCGATTAGCCATTGTGATAATTGACCTTGGTAATGATTTTTTTGTTGCTCAAGCTTATCTAAACGATCATCTAAACGGGTTAATTCTAATTGCGCTCTAATAATGTCTTGTTGACGCGTTTTACCCACCGCTGAAGAATAGCTTGCTTGTGCTACATCAGCGAGTTGTAAAAATAACGCTCTGTCATTTTCAATTAACTTTACGCTTTCTTGCGCACGGTAGGCATCAAGCCACAATTGCCCCACGGTAACTATTACTTGGTCTTTACGATTTTCTCGCTGAAAAGGATAGGCCTGACTTTTTATTTTTAACTGTTCACTTTTTAACGCTAAGGTGTCACCGCGCGGAATAACTTGCGTTATGCCCACTTTAAGTTGTGTCATACCTTCTTGGTTAAAGTCAAAACCGTCAGCAGGCAAGTTTGCTAGGGCAATTGATACTTTAGGATCAGGCAACGTTGTGGCCACACTGCTCATTGCTTCCATTGCTTTTTGTTTATGTTTATTACCTGTTAGCCAAGGATCATTTTTTTGAGCTAATTTAATAGCTTGCTCAAAATTAAGCGATAAAGTATTAGCAATAGAATTACTGCTAAACATTAAAGCTGTTGCTCCTAAAGCTATTGAAATTGAAAAGCCAAGCGAATATACGTTAGCTTTAGCATTAATATTTAACACTAGTATTGCTCCTTAGATGACTGTACAAATGCATACACTTCACTTGAACCATCTTTTTTAAGTAAAAGAACTTGATAAGGCATAAATCTATCGCCCATTTCCATACCCGGTGCGCCCATTGGCATACCCGGTACTGATAAACCAATAGCATCGTTAGGTTTTTCCGCTAAAAACTTAGTAACATATTTAGCAGGAACATGCCCTTCAAAAATATAGCCATTTTTTGATACTGCCGTATGACAAGAACGATAACGAGGTTGGATCCCTTTTTCAACTTTAAAACTGAAAAGGTTCATACGATTGACAACTTTAGTTTCAAAGCCAGCCTTCTCAATATGGCTAATCCATTTTTTACAACAACCACAACTTGGATTTTTATAAACAGTAAGAATATTTTTGGCCGTTTGGGGTTTAACCATTTCAGTTTTAGCGGTTAAGGTTTTGTTGTTTTCAGCTTGTGTACAAGAGGAAACAAAGACAAGTGTAAAAATAGCAATAATGCCGATAGATAATTTAGAAAACATAAGCCCTCCAATGGACTTTAATCAAAATAAAAATTACTTAAGAAAATCTTTTTTTGCGACTAAAAATAGTCTAAAGATTAGATGGTTGATTTAAAAATGAAATGTAAAACAAGGTAAAATACGATGTAAGACCAATAAAAACTCAAGATAAAACATTAGAACAGGAGATTAATTGATAATATTCAAATTTTAAACACAACTATGCTGTGTTAACTAAGTATTGGAGGACGATATAAAGATTTAGGTTGTTGGCTAATTACCAACATGCGGTAAGAGGTATATTTTACAGCACTGGCTGCTGCAAGTTTAGGTATTGAAATATCAGTTGTTAAAGAAACGACTGAACAGCCAATAATCATACACATTTTATTTTTGCTGCAACATTTTCGTTGATGCGTTTGTGCATCTTCTGAAAGTTGAGCATTTTTTGATGGGTGAATAACATGATCGTGCGTTAAAAAGGTATTTGTTGCACTCGCATGATCATCATGGTCATGATAAGAAATATTAGCGGCCATCATATTATAAGACATCAACGAAGACGCCATTGCTTGACTTACAAAAGTCAGCAAAAAAAGCATAATCAATGTGATCTTAAATGGACGTTTTTGCATTAAAACAAAGAACCCTTAATGTTATTTCATTATAAAATGTATACGTTTTGAGCCAGAATGATACTCAACTATTTAGAATAAGCAAATATTTTTAATAGTTAGGCTTAAAAAAACAGGACTAAATGGCCATTAACACGGCACTTTCAGTAATGTATTAAGCGTATTTTCCATTTAGTAAAATAAATTTAGATTTAAATGGCCGTACGGCACCATATATCATTAATATACTCTGCTTACTGAGCAAAATTGTTGATTTACATCAAAAGATTGTTTTAAACAAATAATTAAAGCGTACGGTGTAGGTCGAGTGAAATTATTCAAATATTTTCCCCTTCATTATTTGTAATTATCAACTTGGCTGTAACCTATGAGAAACAATCATTCTAAACTGAACGATTTTTAAGGTGAACTTTCATAGCTATTAAAATTCATCAAAAATCAGTAACAAGTGTTCATTTAAAATATTCATAATATAGTCATTTATTTCGTCGTCTACTTATGGTCTTGAGGCTAACTAAATAATTAGCATGCTTTTCTAAATTCCTAAACAGACAATTTAACGTATGTAGGGGAAATTTCTATCTTACTTTGTGCCCCTAAGCGCCGTAGAATCGAATTATGTTTCAATAATTATTGCCCTACATAGGCATATTTGTTTAATATGAAAACAACAATAAAAACCAAATAGGAAAATAATTATGAACAAAGGTCAGTTAGTAGATAAAATAGCTGAAGGAGCCGATATCACCAAAGCTTCTGCAGGTCGAGCATTAGATAGTTTAATAAGTGCGGTTTCAACTGAATTAGCTGCTGGTGGTGATGTTGCACTAGTCGGTTTTGGTACATTTAAAGTGTCAGCTCGTGCAGCTCGTAAAGGTCGTAATCCACAAACTGGTGCTGAAATTCAAATAGCAGCTTCAAATGTGCCAGGGTTTAAAGCAGGTAAAGCCTTAAAAGATGCTTGTAATTAGGTTGGTTAATTGGTTTAGATAAAGAGCCGCTCATCTGCGGCTTTAGGTCACACTTTATAAATTAAGGCCTTTAGTTACCTTTTTTCATGAAGGATACTTTGTCTTGCTAACAAATATGTAATTTAATCTAGAAGTTATTATTTATCAGTCGATGTTAAATGTTCAGGGCGAACAAGTGAATAAACCCAAACACCTTGGTCTGGCAGTAAATGGCTTTTATTATCATCTTTAACTAACAGACCTTGTTTTAACTTATCCCTAACATAGTGTTCAATTTCGTCTCCAAATAAAGCAATAATAAAAAAAAGATTGCGGTATGGTTATTTTCTGTCTATTTTTTAAATAGAAAATAATCTCACCGCATCCTGGCATATATGCTTTCGGGCTTTGTGGTGCTTCTAATGCTTGTGTGAATGTTTCAAACGGCACAGTAAACCTGTCACGAAAATCAAGCACCCTAAAAGCAAGAATGTGTTTATTCATGGACGTCATTCTTATTTTCTTTAGTTAGAATTTTCATTTTTTCTGCAAATAAGCACGTAAACTTATTTAAAACCTTTTCATGCTGTTGGTGACTACTCTGGTCAGGTGCGTGAAACTCAGTGACGCTTTTTTCAAAAGTGCGAAGGTGTATTTGTTTTGCCGCTTGCTCGTTATTAGCAACAAAAATTAAATAATTGTCAGTTTGCTCATCAACTTCACATCGAATACTAATAGAGGGTACGTCATTAGCGACTTGTTTTGCATAGTCGCTCGTTAACTCATTAATAGTAGCTCTGCAATATTCTTGTAATTGCGCTAATTGCTGCTCTTTACCGTTAGCATCTACGATAATGTCATAAGGTATTGTTTCTTGGTCATTAGGCTCATAGTTATTGCTATCACATTCACTTGGATTCATCTCTATCGTATGCTCAATCGCTTCATCAATTAACGCAAATGACAAGGCATCAAGTTGCCAGTACAAATCCCTATCCGCTGAGCGCAATGTTGCATAAACAAGTTCATGGTATTTATTGATATAACGAACCCAATAATCACAACTAAAGGTATAGGGTTTCGGCTCATAATTTTCACATTCTTTTACAAAGGATTGTTGTTGAAAATTGTGGTCACGCTGACAGTAATCATTGAGCGTGATGCTTTCTCTTATATCTTCAATTAAGGTGCTTTCATTAAAGTAAAAGTGGCTTTCACCAATCCCTTCAAAAAAAAGTCGATACAGATTAAATTCATTTAACTGCTCAGTACCTAACTCTTCATCGATGTCATAAGGCTTATTGAATAACACAGTAGATATCGCGTTATTTAGCTCATTGCCACCATATAAAAGGGCTAAACGCGTTTCTTCGTCTGACTCATTGATAAAACCATTAACGTGTACTGGCGGTGTCAGTTTTGCAGCAATACGTTTAATTAACTGATGCGATAACGAGACTGTTGAATGCATACTATTTTCCTTAAACGAACTAAGTATTATTTAAACAAAGCAGAAATTGGATAACGACTTATCAAATGTGAAGGAATATTTAACGTTTTAATTGTTTCCACGTACTCAATGGCGACAATTTCAATATTGCCTTGTGCTGTTTGCGGGAAAAAATGAGGTGAGATATAGTCACTCCCTATTGGGAGTATACCGACCATTGCCTCACCATTAAGTACTTTCAGGTATCTAACTGCCTGATTCATGCCAAATGGCACATGTAATTTAACCAACCTTAAGGCAATTTTTACGGTTGGCGCAGCGCGATATAAGTCATCACCGGCAAATAATGTAAATGTAAAACCAGAGTCTTGATGCACGGGCAGCAAAGCAACCCGACTACTACTGCGATACCCTCTGATAATTTCAAAAGGATGACAGCCTTGCCATAACGTTGAATTAAACCAATCTAGAAACGCAGATTCATCATTATCCTCAAGTGCTAATAAACCACCATCACGGCCATCGGCAAAGCGCTTGTATGATTCAATTGCACTTAAACCCTCAACGTTAAACCCTACAGCGATGTAAGCCTCCTTGACCAAGTCTAAGTAAGTGCTTTTGCAAAGTGGGATACCATGACTTTTTTCACCCGAGAGCTGAGGACCTACTATCTGAAATTGATTAATTTCCTCACGGGTTAATTCATTAATGAGATAATTAGGACTGCTGTCCTCACCCTTGTTGTACTTAACAAACTCAGCATAAGGCATATAAGAGAATTGAAACTCAACAGGCACAGATTTGTCTCGATAATAAAATTGTGCACCTTTTTCAACGCGCTCTGAGTATTCATGTAATAATGAATCAATCATCCAATGTACTAGGGATGTAATCTCAGCTTCATTATGACAACTTAAGACGCTATTTGGATTCAAAAAAGTATCTTGTTCAACAATGATGCAATTTTTATCTAACTGACAAGTAATACACAATTTGCCAATACTAAGATAAAACTCATTTATGTTTTTACGCCTGCCACACTCACTACGGTGCCAAAAGGTTTTATCGTCAAGTTCATCCGTCGAATAGGCAAATGACCAATCAAGTGGCTCTTCTGCCATTTTAGGAAATAAAGTTGCGAGCTGATTTTCTTCTTCTCGACTCATTGAAATCCACACGGGATCGTAAGCAATATAATCATGCTTTTCATGTCGGTTAACAAAGGTGAGTGTCATAATAAGTCCCTCAATCATTTGACTGAGACCTTCTACATGAAATGAATGTGGTTTGCATATTTGTGATGCGGCAACATAGCGTGAGAATTGGACTAGCTTCATTATTAATTATATTCCAAGAAAGTGAGTAGAAGTTAAGGTTTAAACCTGAAGTAATCAATAAAATGGCTCTAACAGCCAAACGGAGAATTAAATGTCGCTATTACTTGCTGACGAAATCCACCTAAAATCTCTAATGTATTGGCTTGGACTGCATACTCTTGATTCAAACTGATTTCTGCATTAGAGCTAGTGCTATGTGAATTCAATTTTTCACCAGACAATTCAACAAATGGTTCATGCACATCTATAAACTCATGTGAAGCACCTGCCACAGAAGCATCTATAAATTCAAATTCATCATTAATAACAACATTATTTGTAGGTAGCTCTTGTTCAATTCTATAAGCAAACTCAATCAAACTGGGCTCTGCAAAGGTATATAGCCAAGCTTCTTGATTCTTATCCTTGGTAATACGTAATATGCGACCTAGCACTTGTCTAAAATATAGCTCCGTCTTTACTCTGCTTAAATGACAGCATACTTGTAATCTTGGTATATCTGTACCTTCACTGACCATACCAACACTAACTATCCATTGGGTTTTAGAGCTTCTAAACATTTTTATAATATTAGATGGCTCAGTTTGTCGGTAGGTGACCATGACAGCTGTTTGATGAAATTCTTTGTGCAGCATATCAAGAAGACAATGTGCATGTTGAACAGAAGAGGCAACAATTAACCCTGCTGCATTTGTATTGGTCTTTCTAATTTCAGTGAGTTTATTACACCCCTGTTTTAGAATATGACGCATTACTTCAGTGTTTGTGATCACTGATTGATAGGAAACCAAAGATTCTTGTAAAAGCTCTTTAAAACTAGAAAAGGTTCTTTGCTCTATATCATCCCCTGTGACGGTTAGCCGCTCATTATCAATCAAAACCAACTTTGGACTTCTACAGACAGCATCATTTACTGCGGCTTTAAGTCCATAAGTATAATCACATTGAACAAATTCTCTTTCTGCATAATTAGCAAGTGTAATGGGCATGTTGTCTGAGCGCCACGGTGTTCCGGTTAGTGCTAGCGTATAAGATGCTTGGGTCTGAATGTTTAATAGAATTTCTTCTCCCCAAACATTAGCATTATGAACTGATGTTCCTGCACAGTGATGTATTTCATCAAAAACTACCATCACTCTGTTATTGTTTAATATTTGCCAGAAATCATCTTTAAAAAAGAGCATATGTTGATAGGTATAAGAACACCCTACTGCCCCAATCACACCATCAAACCGAGTTCCTAAACGCTTAGCAAAAGCATAAGTCATGCTTTGAGAAACAGTAATCGATGGCGAAAAGCATAAAATGAAATCAATTTTATCTTGCTCTAATAATTGAGCTGCAACTTCAGCAGCCATAATTGTTTTGCCGGCTCCAGGAGTTGCTAAACAAAAAAAATGCTTTTTACTAGCTTGATATTGCTCTAACGCTAACTCAACACATTCTTGTTGCCACTTTCTTAATTTCATTAAATTCCCTGAGCTATAGAGATAGCTTTTTTAAGCGCTTTTATTTGCCCCAATAATTTGGAGCTTCTATCGCGAGCCAATTCATAACTTTCTCTTAGTTGCTCTTTCATCTCAGGGAAAGTATCAAGCAATTTAATGTACTCTTCTGTTTCACCTATTGCTGACATCATATCTACCTTGTATTCATTTAAAGTAAATTCAAGTTGTTGAATCGAAGATGTCTCATTGGATTTCTTTACTATTCGTGAAGTGCTTATATTTTTAATTTCATTACCATTTTCCTTAGAAATGAAAATAGTAACCTCAAATGAATCCGTTTTCTTATAAAGGGTTGTTTGTGAGTTCTTCTTGCCTTTTTTGATTAAAACCCCTAAGCCAACCAATCTCAATATCTGCTTATATACATACTTGCGCGCTTCATTTGAGTCAGAAAAAGACGTTGAACTTTCTAAGTACTTATCTCGTAACTGGGTAACTGTAAAGTTATCAAAAGTTTCATTTTTTAATATCTCAACAAGAAAACTGTTCATCTTGATTTCTTTTCGCATTCTTTTTAACACTCCAAAACGATTTGCTCCGTTATCCGAGCAATTCTAGGTTGTTTTTTTGTAACAATCAAGCTCCGATAACGGAGCACATGAAATATGAATATTGTTGGCGAAAATGTTAAAAAAATCCGAGAAAAAAATGGCTGGACTCAAGAACAGTTAGCAGCAAAATGTCATCTACTTGAGTGGAACATTAGCAGAGGTACTTTAGCCAAAATAGAATCCAATGTGAGAGGTGTTTCTGATAATGAAGTGAAGTTACTCTCAAAAGTATTAAACGTTAAAATTGAAGAATTATTTTAGCAATAATATTAAAGACCGAAATTGAAGGTTAGCTAATAATAATGAATAATAGCTTTAGATATCAGATATAAATATATTGTTACAATCATCACAGCGAATATTTAAATTAATTTTACCGTATACTTTTGTATCACATCGAGTACAAACATAACGGACTCTTGTTTGTTTTTTTGCTATTTCAGGTACAAAAAATTCTGGGGGCATAATATTTGATACAGGTTTTTCTAATGTCATATTATTTATTTTCTCAGTTTCTGATAAATATCTAATATTACTAAATTCACTAGTTTCATCAATGATAGCTATTGGAACATCACTATCTTTAAGCTCAGCAATAATGGGTTCAAATAAACGGGGCAACGAATACCTGTCCACCCAAGATAATTGAAAACCGTCACTACCAATAAATTCTGTCACTAAAGACAAAAATTTACCTTCTTTAATAATAAAGTCGCTCATGGCTCTGCCGGTAATTTCTCCTCCAGGTTCTCCTGTTGAAGATGGCATTAGACCAATTGAAATCATTTTTTGAGCCCACTCTTTGTTATGGTAGTGAGCATCACTTGGATTTCCATGTGCGTGCTGCCAACAATGGGCCATTTCATGAACTAAAGTTTGCATTACTTCAATCATGCGAGAGTTAGCAAAATAAGCCGGATTTATAGCAATCTCATTACAAAAATTACCCTTTATATCTCCCCAACGTTTAGCAGCGAAGTAGCCTAAAACCCCCTTCTTTCTCTGGAGAGTGAAGATAACATCAGGTAAATTATTATCAAATAACCTTCGATTAAAAAATTTATATGCTTGAATTAATGGCGCATAAAGCTCATCAGTAGCGGACATAAAATATGGTGCAACAGAAAAATTTATATTGCATTGTACATAAAAATTTATGTTTTATCTAAGATTACGACTTATTACAACTAAATCATATAAAAATCTATTTTAATATAACCAGTTTTTATTTTTTGTGCACTGTACAGTGCACGTTTTTGTGTTTTTGGTTATAAGATCGTTCTATTTAGAGCGTTTAATTATAAATATGAGGAAAACAAACATATGTCAAATATAAAAATACTAACCACTGCAAAAAAAAGATCTTTTGAAAGTGTGCCCCCATTATCGAAGGATGCAAGAAAAGGATACTTTTTAATTGATCCAGAAACAAAACGAATATTATCAACGTTTAAAAATGATGATAATAAAGTATGCTTTCTTATTCAACAAGCTTACTTCCAAGCAAAAGGTCGTTTTTTTAATATCAATAAATGTAAAGCGATTGATAAACGTTTTGCTGAAAAAGCATTAGGACTAAAATTATCTATAAACGTAGATAATTACACCTCACAAACGGCTTCGAATCATAAAAAAATAATATTAGAGAAATTTAAATGGCAGGCCTTTAAAAGTTGTCATAAACAAGAATTATATGAACATGCCAAAACTCAAGTGGATAAGCGTTATAGTAAAGAAGTTGTGTTCTTTGCTTTACTTAATTATTGCTGGTTACATCGTATTGAAATTCCTGGCTATGATACATTTTCTACAATAGTCTCAGATAGCTTTTATCAGTATGAGAAAAATATTATTCATGAGTTTTCGAATTGTTTAACCGATCAGCAAACTGACATTTTAGAAAATTTTTTAACGATAAATGAACGACAATATACGCTCAGAGATTTAAAGAAAATAGATCAAGGCGATACTCAAAAAGTGCTAAATAAAAATGCTTCTTTACTTGCAATATATCGTGACGCATTTTGTACTATTAAACCAATACTTAATTCATTATCTTTATCAAAGGATGCTATAAACTACTTTTCTGATTGGGTCTACAAGTCAAACATCAGTCAAATAACACAGTTGAAAGATGCTAATAAGCGGTACTTATACATAACAGCATTCATTTCAGATCAATTTTTTAAGCGTCAAGATTTTGCTTCAGATGCTATTCAAAAAGTATTACGTTCTAAAGTAAACAAGGCTAAAGGATACGAAAGAAAATGTAAGCAAGAACAAGAGTTGGAAACGAACGAAGCTAATAAATCAGTCATGAATTCGGCAAAAAGTTCGAAACAAATACTCAAATTAATTTTAGAAATATCTGAAAACTCAACTTTAGAATACGCTGAAAGAAATGAACGTGTAATACAACTCGTTAGCTCATATTTTGAAGCGGAGAATCCGAATTTAGGTCATCATATCGAAAAGATCGAACGAAGTATTTCGAAAGCATCAATTAATGAAGACTTTTATAAGTATTTATTTTCTAGTTATCTATCTATTCAACGCTCACTAGGTCCCTTAATCAAAGAGATGATTTTCGATGAAAACAGCATTGACTCTGACTTGTTAAAAGCTATTTATGCATATAAAAGCGACAGCATCGATCTTGATGATAGTGATTCAACAGATTTTTTAAAGAAAAATGAATTTAGTTTAATTAAAAAAGAAGATAATACTCCCGTCATTTCTAAATTAAAAATTATTTTATTCATTCATATATCACAGGCGTTAAAAGGACAAGGAATAACAATGGATTTTTCATATCGTTATAAGCATACAAGCCATTATCAAATATCTGATGAGGAATGGAAAAAGAAACGCGATAGTATATTAAAAGCGACAAGTCTTGATAGGTTTAGTGATGGTAAAGCAATACTATCTGTAATTGGACAAAAAGTTACAGCCACATTTATAAAAACAAATGAAAAAATCAAGAATAAAGAAAATCAGTTTTTTATACAAAAGGCAGATGGTACATGGCGAGTAAAAGACTCTGATGCTGACTATGATGTATCTAAATATATTCCAACATTACTCAGTAATAACAATACGGTAATGCTACAAGATATGGTGTCTGAAATAGATAATCATACTAAATTTACTGATTATTTTAAGCATTCATCGCTAAGAGATGCAAATAATCAAATAGATGTTCGTTTACTGTATGCCACGATAATGAGCTTAGGTACAAATATGGGCCATACTTCGATGTCAAAATCATCTCGAATATTTTCTGAAAAAGCATTAAGAGATACGGAAAATAACTGGTTAGCTAATAAAAATATAAAATTAGCAAACGATATCATTGTAAAAACTATTCAATCACTCCCCTTACCTACCGTTTTTAACGATCAATTTGGACGCCTACATACGAGTAGTGATGGGAAAAAAGTAGTCGTAGCTGTAAATTCATTATTAGCTAATTACTCATATAAATATTATGGAAAAGAACAAGGCATTAGTGTTAATAGCTTTCTTGATGAAAAACAATCTTTTTTTCATGTAAATGTACTTACCGCATCAGACAGAGAGGCACCGTATATGATGGATGGAATCGTTTCATCAAAAAGTACTTTTGAATCAGAGGCATTAAACCATCATATGCATTCAACTGATACACATGTACTGTATATATAACTGTCATATTTCACAGATGTATATATATTGAAATACGGACATTTTTTCCTGTAAAAACATTCGTTTTGAGTTACCTTAGCTTTCTATTTATTTAAATCACTATTCATAA
>Ga0316204_10008708_pt1 | contig 13895 bp, 8 predicted proteins | sample 6monrhotite_MG_2_FD_205661 | JGI IMG/M metagenome (GOLD analysis project Ga0316204, IMG submission 205661) | Microbial mat bacterial communities from mineral coupon in-situ incubated in ocean water Damariscotta River, Maine, United States -... | ecosystem: Environmental > Aquatic > Marine >... | reverse complement strand
CGCGCATGCCACTCAGTCATCAGGTTGCGGTCCCAGGCTCCGAATTTAGTGGAGTCGGAGGCACTGGCTGTGCCGGCCTCACCCCAGATCGCGGGATTGCGAATGGCGAGCGTGGCATCGGCGACCCGTGCCGCAGCAGCACGAAGCACGCCGGGATCAATATAGCGTCGGTGAATATGCAGAAGTTCGTCATAACCAACATCCGAAACTCCGGCGGCGACACGTTTGATCCCGGCATTCGTACCCGCGGCATAGAGTGCCAGCAGAAGGCGCCGGTCCCGCACTGCGCGCGGAAGTGCCTCCCGGCTGGCCGAGGTTTCAAAACAATCCAGAAAGCCGGTATCCAACGCGGCCTCTTTGAGAACATCAAGCAGTCCGGTCATCGGCCAGGCTCGCCCGATTTCCCTCTTTAGCGCACCCAGACCCGGCGGTTCAGGAGCAGGCGCGAAAGGCGTGATCCTGATCCGGTTCTCACCCAAGACGCGTAGCCGGACTTTGCCATTTCCAGGCAGGGTTCGGTTCAGCAGGTGAAGCTCTGCCTCAAGCTCCGCGCGCACATTCGCGATGAAATCTCCCGCGTTCTGTGTCAGACCAAGGCTCTGATAATATTTGCCTCTTTGCGTATCAAAATCAGCGGGCAGGTCGTCATTCGGGTTGCGATAACGGTCGGCACCGGTAACCCATATTTCCTTGGACCGAACCCTGTCGCGCAACTGCGCCAGCACACAAAGTTCGAAAGAAATGACATTCAGGCGACCAGAGGCGGCGATCACCATGTCTTTCCACTTACCCGGAATTGACCCTTCAGGTGCCAGATCTGCGGGAACAACGCGACGACCTTCCTGGCCCAGTTGCAGGATCAATGCGAGCGCGTCCAGGATCGGGCGCCAGCCCGCGTTATTCGATCGGAACTGCAGCACGGACAAGAGTTGCGGCAGCATCCTCCGATAGTGACTGGCATAAGACCCGCGCATCACTGTCTGGATGCGATGATCCAGCGTGCCCTTGGCCCGATGTTCCTCGATCACTGCCTTCAGCTTGGCTGAGCCCGCGACAGGATAAATCACGTCGATGACGCGCCCGCCGGGGTCATCAATCGCCGCCACAGCGATATCGACAAGCAAACGCTCCTTGCCATGCACCCGTTCAATATCCTTGGCAATCGCACCCACTACCCGCCGTCGCGACCGCGTCTGTATCCGGTGAACGATTTCCAGCAACAGATCGACCAGACCATCGATCATCTGGGCTCCGCGCTGCATGAGATACAGTGCCAGCAGGCCAAAACGACGGACATCGCCATGGCGGCGCATCTCGGCTGCGGTTTCATGTCTGACCCGGCGGCTGAGCTGCCGGACCCAACCTGCATCGATACCGGCCAGAAGGTCGGTGGGCAGATCGAGCCGCTCGATGAACGCCAGCTGGTCGCATGCCGCCAGAGTGTTCGCCAGAGACGCCGCTCCAACATCTGCTTTCAGGCTGAGAAAGCCGGTTACCCCCTTCGGATCGGCCAGGCAAGCATCGAGGTCGCCCCGAACGTCATCAGAAAGACGATCTGTGATCGCGGTCAACAGACCAAGAGCAGCGTCATGCCGCGCTCCACGAACCAGCCGCTCCATGATCTTGTCCGAGGGCACGAAAACACCGCGGTCGCGACACCGGCGATACGCAAGCATCATTTGATCTTCGATTGACCCAAACGACCCGCGAAACGCGCCAGAAAGCCAGGCCCGCAACTCTTGCCTGTCCCGATCAGACGCGCGCAGCACACCAAATCGGCGCAGGACCGAAACCCGCTGCCGACGCGCATTTACATGACCAAAACGAAACCCTGTCGGATCAGGGGGCTTCAGCCCAAGCTGCTGCGACACATAACGCAGGCTCTCTCCTTCGACGTCGCCGTCGCGGGAAGGAAACCGGCCATGCTGTACAAAGAAACGAAACTGAAAAGCCGCCCAGACCCGGCTAGACTGGTTGAAGCTGCAGGACCATTCAATCTCATCGACACTGAGACCCCAAATCTCGAAAAATGATCGTTCCAAAAGCCACCCCCCAGCCGTGCAATCGCGTAAGCTTCAAGGTTCGAATGGATCAGGTCAACGCCAGGATCGTTCACGATACGTTCTCTGAGACGTCCAAATATGCAAGTTCGGGCCTGTTAGGCCTAAATGCAGGTCGCGATGTGCTGCCGCAGGAACGTGATTATGTCGTCGAAATAGGTGCTGCCGCTGTCGGTGCGGGTTTCCAGAACATAGCGGTCAATGCCGATATGGGGTGCGTCGGGCGGGATCGTCACCGTGATACTGGCCGATGTCGCGGCTGCGGCTGCGGCTGTGGTATCGCTGGCGGCACTTGGGACAATCCGGTCCTTGCGCCCGTGGATGATCCACAGCGGCGGGCCGTCTGCCCGGATGCGCCACGGATGCAAAACCGGCGCGCAAAGTGACACCATCGCGTCCGGCGCGGCAAATCGCGCGCGCCAGACACCGGGGGGATAGCACAGGGTGTTGCCCGCAAGCGCCCCGGCCGAGACACCCAGCATCCCCGTCTTGTCCGGCGCGATCTGCATTTCGCCACTGCGGTCCCGGCAAAACCGGAGCGCGTCGGAGAAATCCTCGCATGCCGTGAAAAGCCGCACCCCATGAAGACGCCGTTTGAGCGACCAGCCCTGCCGGTCCACGCGGTTTGCGATGCGTGTGATTTGCACCATGGTGTCGTCATCGACGTCGGCGGCGCTGGTTTTGAGCCGGTAGTCGGGCACCGCCACAGCACATCCCGCGCCACAGAGCCGCTGGATGAAGGGTTGGTGGATTTCGGCGTCCCGCGATCCTTTGGCAAAGCCGCCGCCATAGCCAAACAGGATCAGGGGGCGTGTGCCGCCGCCCGGATGATAGAGGTCAAGCTGCAAGGCCACATCCGCGCGCTGTGCATAGTCGAAAGTGCGGGGCCTGACCCTATCGGACATGGTCAGGCATTCCCGGATTGCGCCACGGCCCCATCGCCTCAGCCTGGTTCGCACACGGATGTGTGGGACTGTCCGATGGCCTCGAACACCGCGATCTGGGCCTGGCGCTGGCGGATCACCTGTTCGGCGGCGGGAACGCCCGCATCATCGAGATCGCCTTGCAGATCAGATAGGTCGAAGAGGTTTTCGAGATCGGGGCGATAGGTGGCGCGCACGAATTCGTTGTCTTCGATGTATTTGTCGGCGATCTCGCGACGTTCGAGCGGGGAAAAGCTGTCGCCGGAATAAAACGCGCCCTCGGCATTGTTGCGGATGATGACGCGGATCAGTTCGGCGATGTTGATGTCAGTCTTGTTGGAGATCAGGCCCAGCAGTTCGGACACTTCACGCGAGAGCGTGATGTTTGAAAACTTTTCGGGCAGGTCATCGCGGGTCACGTTGGTCATGCCAAGATGGCCCGCCACGTCGAGGATCACGTCGCCTTCGCGAAACAGGGGGCGTTCGTAGGGCAGCACAACCATGTTTTCGGTGCCGAACCCGTCGGCATAGGTGCCAAGGATCTTGCTGTACATCAGCGCCGCTTCACGCTTTTTCGCGTAGTCCTGCGGACTGCCCTTGAACCGCCCCGTCTTGACCACCTGTTTGTACATCGCTTCGAGGAATTTATCCTGGCGTCTGATATAGGCGATGATCCTTGTTTCGGCCCGCAGGTCGTCGGGCAGGAACGCGGCCATGCTGCGGGCCATGCGCGTGGTAAACAGCATCTCGGCAGAGATGACGTGGGTCTTGTCGGGTGCGCCTTCGACTTCGGCAACAAGCCGTTTCATCAGCACGGGAAACTGTTCGGTGTCGCGTTTGAAGGCCAGTTTGTTATGGGCCGCCGGACCGCGCCCGGCCTTTACATAGCTCAGGCCCGCCTCTGCCATCTTGTCGGGCTGCTGCGTGAGAAAGGTCTGGATCGAAGTGGAGCCGGTTTTTTGCGATCCGATATGCATGATCAGTTTGGGCATTGGCGCGCTTTGATGCTCCCCTGGTTGGGATGGGCGAAGGTTGTGCCGTGTCGATACACCTCTGCGGGTGGTGAAAAAAGCCCCTGTTTCACAGCGGGCCCGCCATGATCGCACTTTTGACGATATCGGGTTTGGTGGCGACAAAGCGGATCTGTTCGGTCCCGGCTGTTGCGCAGCTGTCGCCGTTGTCCTGGGCGATCACGCTGATCGGGCCGAGAACCTCCCAGTCGGACAGATCGACATAGGCGTCGTTCAGTCCGGTCACTGTCTGGGGCAGTCCGGTCCGTTTCACCCTGAGGGTCACGTCGCCACCGGAAATGTCGACCCGGTTGCGGCCTGCGACCAGGATCACTTCGGTGGTGCCGTCCTGACACAGGATGTGGTTGTTCCCGGTTCCGGTGGTGATCACGTCGTGGCCCTTGCCGGCGATCACCTCCATGTCGCCGGCGCCGCCATGAATGGTGTTGTGCCCATCCGCCGTCTCGATCCGGTCGTGGCCTGCACCTGCGTGTATTTCGGACCCCGTGTGGCCGGTCACAACCGTGTTCGTCCCGTCATTGAGCCGCACCCGCAATTGATCGAGGTGGTTCAGAATGGTGTCGTTGCCTGCACCGCAGTCGATATCGAGCAGGAACCGGTTGTGCCCGCCGATGAAGTTGACGACATTGCCGAAATCGTTGCCGGTGACCCCGAAATAGTCGATGCCGATCTTGAAATCGGCGGCCAGGTAAAGCCCGCGTACGCCATCGGGCAGGCCGAGCGTGCCGTTTTTGCGCAGCACGGCGAACTGTTTGCGGAACCCGGGGCTGGTGTCCTGGTTGGTGAGGCTGCCCATCGAGATCGCGCCCAGACTGGTCAGCGTATCAGGCGGCAAGGCCCCCTCGGACACCGCGCAATAGGCGTTGGGTGCAGGCAGGGGCGTGCCTGCATCGACGATTTCGAGGCCATATTCCCGGCATGTCGCGACCAGCGCGTCGTGCATGGGCGCGCGTGCCGGGTCGCTGTCTGACAGGTCGTCCAACTGCCACAGGTCCCGCGTCAGGTCGAACAGCTGACAGGTGCCATCCTGATAGCGGATATAGCGGTAGTCGCCCTTGCGGATCGACGCACTGCCGAAAAAGAAGGTCGGCACGGCCCGGTCCGGCACCGTGTCCCCCGCAACCTGAGGCCGCAGCGATTTGCCCGCGCAGTGTTGCATCGGGGGGCAACCGGCATAGTCCAGAACAGTCGGGCCCACGTCGAGCAGGGCCACCGGATCGCCGATTTCGCGTGGCTCCGGCGCGTCCGGGTCATGGATGATGATGGGCACGCCCGCCGCCTCTTCGTAGAGCGTGTATTTTCGGAACCGGTTCTTGTCGCCCGGATGATAGCCGTGATCGGCAAGGATGATGACAACCGTGTTGTCGGCATGTCCGGACGCTTTCAGCGTGTCCCACACCCGGCCCAGATGTTCATCGACATGGGTGAAGGCCGAAAAGTAGTTGCGCACGCTTTTGCGCCATGTGGCGATATCGGATGTGTCCATGTTTTCCTGCATGAACAGGTCGGCGAACGCGTTCCTGTCGTGGGGCGATGACCATGCTTCGGGCTGCAGGAAACTTGCCTCGTCATACATGTCCTTGAACCGGGCGGGCGTCTTGTAGGGTGAGTGGGGGTGGTAGAATCCGACTTCGCGATAGAACGGGGCAGGGCGGTCATAGCCTTCGAGAAACCTGATCGCCGAAGCGGCCGACTGCGCGTCGTAATAGCGGTTGTCATATCCCGGATCGGTTGTGCCGTGCCCTTTCATCAGGCCGCCGTAATTCTTGATCCTGGCGTTCTTGCCCGGGCCGATATTGATGGTTTCGGGCGGGTGCGAATAAAGCACGTTGTGAACGGGCGTGGGCAGCGGTTTGAACCGGTGATGCACCTTGCCCGCGTTCGAGCAGTAATACCCTTCCTGCTTGAGCCGGAAGGACCACATCTGTTCGGGCCGCAGCACGTCAAAGACATTGGTGTAATTGTCGAAGATGCCCAGCTGGTGCGGCGTCAGCCCCGACATGAAGCTGGAGCGCGACGGCCCGCAGACCGGAACCTGGCAATAGGCGGACTGAAAGGCGCTGGACACCGCGCAAATCCGGTCGAGATTGGGCGTTTGCAACTCGGCCCCGAATTGCGAGCGGTATTTCCAGTAGGAAAAGGCGTCATCGAGGCTGATCAGCAGAATGTTCCTGCGTGTGCTCATGTGCTGCGCCCCGCCGAAAGGAAATCGCTGGGCATGATCCGCACGCGGCCCGCGAGGGCATGGCGGTGCAGTGTCCGGCCCGGTTGCATCACGCTGGCCCTGGACCAGTTGTCGCGCAATGCGCCCTGATTGGCGGTGCGGTTGTCGTCGCCCGCGCTGCGGCTGGCCCCCCAGGCATAGGTCACCTGCGCGTCCCCTTCGGGCAGGTCGCGGTCAAGTGTCAGCGTGACGCGTGTGCCTGCCACGTCCACCTGTTTGATATCCGGCGGGGGGCCGTCGCAATGGATGGCAAACCCATGAAACCCGTCCCCAAGCACCAGATCGCCGAGCGCGGAAAACTCGACCACGAGAGTGCGTTTGCGCCCAAAGGCCTGTTGCATCGACGGGCAATACCAGCGTCGGTTGTCCTGGACGGTTTCGACCGCCAGCACCTCGAGTTCGTCGATCAGCATCTGCGCCGTGGGGTCGTGGGTGGCGGTGGTGTCCGGCATCAGGCCAAACGGGTATTGCGGCGTGGCCACGATAATGCCGAGCGCGGGATGCACGATGTCAAGCTGCCCTTCGGCCAGAATGACCTCGGAACTGCCATCGGTTGCGGAGCCCGCGTTTTGCGACACCACGATATGGGGAAAGGTGGCCTGCCCGGCGGCGACGGCCGCATCGTGACGCAGGCTGTGCGCCACATCGCCGTAATGTTGCAGCGCCGCATGCAGGGATGTGCCGGGTGTGCCCGACAGAAGGCTGAGCGCGATGCGATCCAGATGGAACCCCTTGTTCCAGCCTTGCAACACCTCGCGCGCGGCGCCGATCTGCTGCAACAGCGCGTCATAGGGCACGCCTTGGGGCATTGCCTCGTCCGGCGTGATACCGGCCTGTGCCGTCGAAAGCGCCAGAACCGTGCGATGGGCGTGGCGCCGCGCAGCCGCAAGCCGTTGCGCTATGACGCCATGGGACTTGGCTTGAAACGGGGCGATGTGGCCTGTCAGTGCCGCGTCCACCACGTGATAGCGATAATCCTCGGGCAGAGGGCGGGCGACCCCGACCCGATGGCCAAGGGCGGCCATGCCGATGGCCAGTGGATGGGTTTCGCCCAGGGTGATTTCGTTGCGTTCCTCAAAGCCCATGGTCCGCCCCTCGTACTGATCGGACATGTAGCGAAAGCCGGTGGGTTCGTCGCGCAGGGCCCAAACATTGCCAAGGGTGCGGGGATAGCGGCGCCCGGCAAGGGCGGGGCTGGTGGGCCTGTCGGGCAGGGTTGGCGGGGGCACGAACGGGTCCGGTGATTTCTGCTGTTGCGGCGGTGGCGACGGAGGCGCGATGCGGGCCTGTCCGGTCTGCGCCTTGCGCTGACGGTTTCGACGGCGAAAGGCGTTGACCAGAGACACGGACAGGACCGTCTTGTTGCGCGCGGCGAGGTGATCCTCCATCACGCAGCGGTAGAGGTAGAGATCGCGCCGCTTGCGCAGCATCGCGTACCACCGGGCCGGTTCCAGCGTGCCCGCGACTGCCGTCACCAGTACTTCGTCCATCAGTCCGAGGCGTTTCAGCGCGATACCGATGTCATCATAAAGCCCAAAGGCGCGCAGTGGCGTGACCCGCTTGGCCGGAAGGCGCGCGACATGGCGTGCATCGCGTCGCTCGAACGGGTCATAGGCGACATAGGCACGCCGCGTGGCGGTCAGGGCGCGTACCGTGTCGGAATAGGGCAGGGACCATGCGCTGGGGGTTTGGGTTGAAAACCGGTCCTCCCACGGCACGGCCGAGGGTCGCAGCGTCGATTGGGCGTCAAGGGCCAGCACAATCGCACCGGGACAGAGCGGCGCGAAGGCGAGTGCGGCAAACCCGCCGCCTTTGCTGGCGGCGCCGAACAGGGTCACGTTGCCAAACCGCTTGAAAAAGCCGAGGTCGCGCAGTTTCTGCAGGGTTTCGATCAGGTGCGCGTCGCGGAACCAACTGCCCCTGGGCGCGATGATGGCCAGATGGCTCCAGTCATGCTGGCGGGCCAGCCGGTCTGTCCACGCGGGCCAGTCGAGTTCGCGGTGATCGGTGTCATCGGTATGGCCAAAGGAGACGATCAGCTGTTTCGTGCCGCGTTCGCAGAGGAAGACATGGGCCTTGCCGACCTCCTGATGGAAATCCTCGCTGCGGTCGGCGGCGGGAATTTCGGCATACCAAAGCGGTAGCGCCTGCGATGATCCATCGACATCCTGCACGGGGTCTTTTCCTTGTGTCATGCGCGAAACCCGGCCAGTGCGCCGGGGGCGAAAGTGCGTGTGGACATATTCATAACTGGTCCTGGCGCAGGGATTTGGCCGCCTGTTTCATCGCACGTCTGAAATGGGGGCGCTGGGCGTCGCCCGCATTTTCGAGAACGGCGCGGCAATATCGGTGGATCAGCAGCGGACGTGCGCGCTCGACCAGCATGTTCAGCACGGATTTCTGGTAGCGTGGCAGCGATTTGCGGGCCTTCATGATCTTGTAAATCAGACCCGCGGACGGGGTGTCGTTGACGCACAGTTCCACGGTTTCCTTCAGGATGCCCATGCGGTTGAAGGCGCTGGTCAGGCCGTGGCCAAAGTGGCGGCACCGGATCTTGACCACGTTGTCGGCCTGATAGAGCGCCGCGTGCATCGCGTCTTCGGCGACGAACGGGTCAAAGAACAGATAGACGACGCTGGCATCGGCGGACTGTTCGGGGCCATAGGAATACCGCCCGGTGAAATCCTGCCGCCACGAGCGGTGATAGCGGGGTTCCCACCCCGATGTGATGCGGCGGTCAAGCGTGGCCTGCGGGTTCATGGCCAGCACCTTGGCGCCGGGTGCGGCGGCGCAGAACACGGTTGCGGCGTATCCGGCCATGGACGTGCCGTAGAACACAACATTGTCGAACTGGTCGAAAAACCCGGTGTCGCGCAGTTCGTCGAAGAAATCGAGCACCGCCTCGTCGCGATACCACGTCCAGCCATGCGCCCCGATGCCCAGCGACGACCATCCGCGCGACGATATGAACTGGCTGCCCCATGGCAACCTCTCGGCCACATCCTGACGCGCATCGTCCAGATTGTCGAAGGTCACCACGAGCGTCTTGTCGCCCTTGATGTAGAGTGCGTTGTGCTGGTCGCCCAATTGACGAAAGAAGCCGTGTTCCGCGCCCATCTCGGCCAGAGTGTCAGCCCATGCGATGCGTTTGTTCATGCCTATACCTATCAGTCCTTGGGTACGAACAGTGTCGCCGCGTTGTTCACGATCGTGTCGCGGCACGTTTTGACAAATTGCTTGTCCACCAGGTGATCGCGGCAGATCTTGGTGATCGATGCCTCACCCTTGAGCGCGTCGATCCCAATCCGGGCCTGAAACTGCGGATCGTCGACCGGGGCCTTGGACACTTTCTTTTTGGCGGGAATGGGGGCGGCGGCAGGGTCGATCCCGTGTTTGGCGATCAGCCCTTCCATGAAGCTGCCCCGGCGCGGTGTATTGTTTTCCTTTTCCTCGAGCCGCGGCTTCATGCGCCGGGCCCAGAAATGCACCCCGTAGGTTTGTTCGCTCAGCCGTTCCTCGATGTTGAAACGGGACATGATCATGTGATTGCGGTCCGGAAACGAGATCGGGTAAAACGCGGTCTCGGTTTGGGCATGTTCGATTTCGCCCGTCTCTTTCAAAAAGTAGGTGACCGAGGCGGGGCCGGTAAACCCCCAGTCCTGTGCTGTCATGTGCACCGGCTTGCCGGCATCCTTTTCCGCCTGCAATTCGCGTTGCTGCCATGGTTTCAGCCACGGGGCGATGGCGTATTCGTCCTTGAAGAACTCAAGCAGCGCACCCAGGGTCGCGGAGTCGTGCGGCAGGCCCAGCACCGCATTGCACACCAGCCCCGGTTTTTCCCAGCCATAGACAAAGGGGCTGTCGAAATCGAATGGACGATAGCAATACATATCCGCGTCAACCCAGATGCTGTCGGTTTTTTGCAGCATGTGCAGCCGCCACATATCGGCGTGGATGGCCGGACTGCCGGTGCGCACATGGCGCAGCATCGGCTTGGACGGGTAAATCTGTTCGGCATCTCCGGCGTGCACGCCCTGGGGCAGGTTGTCGATGGGCGAATAGCTGTACAACGTGACGTGATGGCCCTGATCGGCAAAGGATTTCAGGCACAGCTGTTCAAGCCAGGACAGACGTCCGCCAATCCAAAGCGATGCGATGTTGGGAAGTGGCTTCATCTATCTGTCATCGTCCATCGTTCGGGTGTGTCGCGGGCCATACACCGCTGGCGCACAAGGCGGGGTCAAATGGGAGGTGATGCGCATCATGCATTTTCTCTCAACGTCTGGCGCGCACGTTGGGCGGCCTGTCGGAAATGAGGGGCCGGGCGCAATTTCAGTATGCTGAAGCAAAAGCGGATCAGAAGCCTGTGTTTCTGGCTGTCTTCCAGATGTCGCAGCAGCGCCTTTTGATACATCTTTGACTCGTGCCGCTTGCGCAGCAGGCGCCGCACGTCAAGCGGGGTGGCCGTGCCGTTGATGCAGCCCGACACGATGGGATTGAGCACACCGAAATCGCGCCACATCGTCAGCATGCCGTGTCCCATGAACGGGCAGCCCATGTGGATCACGTTCGGGCTTTGAAAGAGGGTTGCGTGCATGGCGTCCTGCGGCATTCGCGAGTCGTAGAAGATCCAGACCTTGTCGGCAGCGCGGGCCATCTCGGGTGCGTAACCATAGCGCCCGTCATAGTCGTGTTTCCACGACCGGCGATAGCGGTGATCCCATCCGGCGCGGTCCCGGTCCATCGTGGCCTGTGGGCTGATTGCCACCACCGTGGCACCGGGGCAGGCGCTGGAAAATGCGGCTGCTGCGTATCCGCCCATCGAGGTGCCATAAAACACCACCCGCTCGAACCTGTCGAAAAATCCGTCTGCCTTCAGCTTGTCGAAATAGTCGAACATGTGCTCGTCGCGATACCAGGTCGGGCCGTGGGCCATGATGCCCAGCGACGACCAGCCTTGCGAACTGATGAAATCCACGGCCCATGGCAGGCGGTTGGGATCCTGGCGCACGTCATCGAGGTTATCAAACACCACCACCAGTGTTTTGCCCAAGGGCCCTTTTTCGGGAATATGGATCGCCTTGTGCAGCGGGCCAATTTCCTCAAAGAATCCTTCTTTTTCAGCACGTTCCGCGAGGCTACTGCGCCAAGCTTCACGCTCGATCTGCTTTTTCGCTTCGGATTTTGCCATTCTGCCGGGTCTTCCTCGGTCTGCTCGGTGGTATTGTTGGCATTTTTGCCAATATTAATCACTTTGTTTCCGTTTTTGAAACAGTCCTTCTGAACGCGGTGTTGCACAAATCGCAAACACCCCGATCGGGGCCGACTATGGGGCCAAACGGTTGATTGCAGGTTAGTGTTGGGTCGAACCCTGTTTCTCGACCGTAAAGAACCAGTCGGCGTGCTGTGGTTTGTCCACAATGTCATCGGGCACGACGCCCGGGCCCGACAGGAACACGTTGGCCCCGAAATGGGTGTGCAGGGTGGACAGCTTTTCCATACGAGAACTGGTCAGTTCGGCGTAGAATGCCGCGTAATTTCCGGTGCTACGCAACTCGGCGATCCTGGTGCGGTGACAGGCGACCGAATGGGCATGCGCGGCGGCGATGTCCGGGTCGGCCATCAAGCGCGCCAGTTCGTCCTTCATCGCGGGCAGGCGGCTCTGGATCGACAGTTCTTCTTCGGCGTTGTTGTTCATGCGGAACCAGTAGGCGAGGCCCTGATCGCGGTCGACGTGGTTGACCCGGCCCCGATCCCGCTTGACCAGAAAGCTTTCGGTCGAGCGCACGGCGTAATGGTTGAGTTGCACCAGATCGTAGCCGTAGGTCGATGTCGTGGAACGCCAGCCGTTGCGATACATTTCCGGAGGCATCGGCTTGCCCGAACCGTTCACCCATGCGATGCGATCCCAGAACTGCGGTTTGAGACCCTTGGGCCGGTGCACGCCCAGCTTCTTGAAAATACCGTTGGTCTGGAACAGCGTCTTGAAACCCCATGCCTGATGCGGCTTGCGCGCAAGTTCGGGGGCGCAAAGCCGGAATTGTTCGATGATGGGCGTGTCCTGATAGGCATGGATGTGCCCATTCCCGAACAGCCGCCACGTCATCGAGATCATGTTGGCATCCGGCACAGCGGCAAAGAGGGCATCCAGCGTGCCGTTGCCCACCTTGATGTTCACATATTCGTCCACGTCGATGCAGGTGACCCATTTGGCATTGCGGATCACGTCCTCGTTTTCGGCCGATTGCAGGGCGGCATGCTGGGGTTTCAGGCCCATGTCCTGAAACCTGTTGTCGCGGTGCTGTACATAGCCCTTGTCCTGCAACATCCCGAGCATGGTGTCGGTGGCGTCGGTGCAGTCATTGGTGTAGACGATGATATCGTCAAACCCGATGGCGCGGTGATAGGCGAGCCATTCGAGGATAAAGGGCCCCTCGTTCTTCATCGTGGTGACGATCGCGCAGCGCCCGCGCCCCTTGGGCACCTTGTCCAGCTTGTCGGCGGGGATGCGCACGGGTTTGTGGTTGAAACTGGTCTGCGCCTGCTCCAGCAGCCTGTCGTCTTCGATCAGCGAGGATTTGGGCACGATCTGCGCCACGGCGCGGGTCGGGTGGCGCAGCGACATGTGGCGAAAGAAGTGTTGCGTCGCGTCGTCGTCCGGTTCGGCATTGCCGATGCGCACCAGACGCCAGACAGCCGTCTCAGGGGCGCGGTCGGGGGCGATGCAGAACCGTTTGCGCTGTTTGGCGCTGTCAAATTGCACGCAGATATGGTCAGCAAACCGGATCGGTTCATCGCTGCGCACGCGCCACGGATAGCACTGTTCGCCCAGCAACTGCACAACACCGCCCTGCGCCATGACAGCGGTGTCAAACACCGTCCTGTCCGTGCGGGTGATCAGATCGTAGACGTCGATATTGGCCACCGCGCGCGCCCGGTGCAAGAACCGCTCGCGGATGATCTCGTATACGCTGAACACGCCAAGCGGAGCAGTCCACGGATCGGCATCGGGCACTTTCATGCGATCCTTGGCGGGTGCGCCGGGAACGCTGATCGGGTGCGCCTCGGGTGCCGCGCCGGGCTGACCGAGCGGCACATCGCTGCTGAGGATCACAACCGTGCAGGACAGGCCCTGCGCCGCGAGCCCCTTTTCAAGGTCTTTTGCAAAGCCCGGATCGCTGCCCGGGTTGGCGCGGTCCAGCAGGACAACGCCCTCTAGCTCGTGATGTTCGATGTGATAGGTCAGCCAGGTCAGGACGGTCCCCGCGCTTTCGCCGTTGCGCTCGGATGCAAGGCAATTGAGACCCTCGAACAGGTCATGTTCGGCCTGTCCGGTGGCAAGACCGTCTGGCTGGCCATCGACATGGGTTTCGGCCAATGCCGCGCCGGGCATCTCATAGGTCAGGATCGGACCGTCACCGATGCTTTTTTCCAGTACCAGCCTGGCCGCGGCGGGCATCCGGACTGATCTGGCCGCGGCGGCGGTATCGAAAAACAGGGTGACCCGACCATCCGGCGACATCACGGTGTCCACCAACATGCCCGTGCTCAGGGTACGCCCGGTCAACCGTCGCTGAAGGACATTGCTGCTCATCCAAAGCTCCGCATGTGGATATGGCAAAGGGAAATCATAAGGGCGGGCACATTATATCCGAAA
>Ga0316204_10008707_pt1 | contig 13896 bp, 11 predicted proteins | sample 6monrhotite_MG_2_FD_205661 | JGI IMG/M metagenome (GOLD analysis project Ga0316204, IMG submission 205661) | Microbial mat bacterial communities from mineral coupon in-situ incubated in ocean water Damariscotta River, Maine, United States -... | ecosystem: Environmental > Aquatic > Marine >... | reverse complement strand
AACAGGATATTCTTTAGAGCTTAATAGTTCGATTAGTTTTGCTTTATCCTCATCGCCATTTTCTAACTTAACGCCAACAAAGATATGTGCTTTTTCTTTACTGGCATAACGATAATTAAACTCTGTAATCCCATTCTGACTAATTATTTTGCAAAAAGCTCTAAAACTACCAGGCTCTTCTGGAATGGTAACGGCTAATATTGCCTCGCGTTGCTCACCAATTTCAGCTCGTTCAGCGACATGACGTAACCTATCAAAATTAATATTTGCGCCACTAACAATTGCGATTAAATTTTTAGACTCTATCTGCTGCTCTTCTAAATATTTTTTAACACCAGCAACAGCTAACGCACCCGCCGGCTCGGCAATAGCACGTGTATCATCAAAAATATCTTTAATCGCGGCACATAACTCATCCGTATTTACTGTTATTACTTCATCAACATAATGCTTTGCAATATCAAAAGGCAGTTTGCCTACTTGCCGGACTGCTACACCATCTGCGAATATGCCGACTTGATCGAGTATTGTTCGTTCACCCGTTTTCATCGCCACATCGAAACATGCAGCATCTTCAGGTTCCACTGCAACTATTTTAATCTTCGGATTGACTGACTTTAAATAAACAGAAATACCAGCGACTAAACCACCGCCGCCGACGGGAATAAAAACAACATCCATATTGGCGCATTGTTCTAGCAATTCTTTAGCGATGGTTCCTTGGCCAGCAATAACATCAAGATCATCATAGGGATGAACAAAAACTCTATTTTGTTGTTCAGCCAGTTCACGTGCTTTTGAATAAGCATCATCATAGGTATTGCCATGCAGAATAACCTCACCACCAAGATCACGTACCGACTTAACCTTTATATCGGGGGTTGTTTTCGGCATAACGATAACCGCAGAAATTTGTAATTTTTGTGATGCAAGTGCCACGCCTTGAGCATGATTGCCTGCAGATGCGGTAATTACACCCTGACTACGCTCCACATCACTCAATTGTCGAATTTTGTTATAGGCACCACGTAATTTAAAAGAGAATACCTGTTGATTATCTTCTCGTTTAAGGAAAATCTGGTTATTTAAGCGCCGAGACAGCTTAATAGCCTTCTCAAGAGGAGATTTTGTCGCAACCTCATAAACAGAGGCGTTATCTATCATCTTTATAATTTCATTGTGCATAAATTCTTCTTCAATACAGGACATTAGAGTCAATGCTTACTATAATGTCGGTTTTCCTAATGAACAATGTTTTTCGTACATTTAAGAGCATCTGCTTCCAATTAGGACACCAATACCGAATTAAGCGGAGATGACAAAATGACACAAGATGAAATGAAACAAGCTGTTGCACAAGCGGCAATTGAATACGTAGAAGCTGGAACGATTATCGGCGTAGGCACGGGATCAACTGCCAATTTCTTTATTGATGAATTGGCAAAAGTAAAACACAAGATTGATGGAACCGTTGCAAGCTCAGTTGCCAGTGCCGATCGACTAAAAGGACATGGAATTGAAGTCTTTGATTTAAACAATGTTAGTGAAATTTCAGTCTATGTTGATGGCGCTGATGAAACCAATAGACACCTTCATTTAGTAAAAGGTGGCGGTGGAGCATTAACAAGAGAGAAAATAGTTGCCGCAGCAAGTAAAAAGTTTGTATGTATTGCTGATGATTCCAAATTGGTTGATGTTTTGGGAAAATTTCCACTCCCGATTGAAGTTATTCCTATGGCGCGTAGTTTTGTGGCTCGTGAAATTGTAAAAATGGGCGGAGAACCTGTATTACGTGAAGGTTTTACCACTGATAATGGTAATGTAATCTTAGATGTTCATAATATGGAAATTATGGAACCAACAAAAGTTGAACAATTATTAAATAACGTCACTGGCGTTGTTACAAATGGATTGTTTGCGATTAAACCCGCTGATGTTTTATTGCTTGGTGGGAAAGATGGAGTTAAGACTTTAACTTAAATACACATAAGCTGGTATTCACACAAGGATGTGTTGATTACTTAAGTAAAATATTATCTTGCCATTTTTTACTTTAAAATACTTGAATACAAATCTTTTCAATTAGGATTCAACTCTTCGATAATTCGAAGTTTCCATATTCGATTCTATTGCTTTAGCCTTTTCTCTCGTAAAATCGCTGATTCCATAGACTCATGTATTTCATACCAAACAAGCATGCTAATAGAGTATTCCTTTGTAAAACTATCGACTACAGAATTTTTATGTTGATAAACACGTTGAACTAAATTTGACGTTACACCACATAAAGCGTTCCATTTCGCTGACTAGCAAGTATATAAACACAAGGAATCCTTTCCATAATTTATAGTACTGGATTCCCGCCTTCGCAGGAATGACGAAGTTCAAAAAATGTGCTTTTAAGCTGAGACTATACGAGTACGCGATATAACCAAACTAAAACATCAACCACTGTAAATCAATATCGTCATTCCTGCGAAGGCGGGAATCCAGACTGTAAAATAAGGCTTTAAAGATAATCCAGAAATAAGCTACAACAAAATCCGTTCAATCCCACCATTACTGGCATTTTTGATAAACTCTTCTTGCCACTTATCACCAAGATGATTCTTAGCTAATTCCACAACAATATAATCTGTTGTTAAACCTGTTTCATCTTCATAGCGTGACAATCCTTGTTGGCAAGATGGACATGAGGTTAATATTTTAACTTCGCCTTGTTCCGCTTTTTCATGACCCACCAAAGATTTTACAGCTTGTGTTAACTCTTCCTCTTTTCTAGAACGAATTTGAGTTGAAATATCAGGTCGCGAAATAGCAAGTGTACCCGCTTCACCACAACATCTATCTGATAATTTAACAGGTTTTCCCATTAAGCTTGAGGCAACTTTAATCGGATTATAGGTTTTCATTGGAGTATGACAAGGGTCATGATAAAGATATTGGGTTGTCTGGGTACCTTCTAACTTTAATCCTTTTTCTAAAATATATTCATGAATATCTAATAAACGGCAACCAGGAAAAATCTTCTCGAATTGGTAAGTCATTAATTGATCCATACAGGTACCACAAGAAACGATAACTGTCTTAATATCAAGATAGTTTAAAGTATTCGCAACTCGATGAAACAACACTTGATTATCAACAGATATTTGTTTTCCTTTTTTCTCATCACCACCAGAAGACTGAGGATAACCGCAACATAGATATCCTGGAGGTAAAACAGTTTGTACGTTTAAGTCATACAAAACGGCCAATGTTGCTGAACCCACTTGGCTGAATAATCTTTCAGAGCCACAACCGGGAAAATAAAATACTGCTTCAGATTCGATCGAAGTCGTCTCAGGATTTCTTAAAATACCAATTTGCTTGCTATCTTCTAAGGCCAAACTGGCTCTAAACGTTTTATCAGGTAAATCAACCGGCATTGGTTTTTTAATGAAATTTACCACTTGAGAACTTAATTTCATTTTTCCTGTAGTAGCATCAGGATTACGTTTACGATTTATAATCCCAGTCATTCTTACCAGTTTGTAAAGAACACGCTGAGAACGATAACCCCATTGAATCATTAGCTTACGAAGTATTTTGATAATAAAAGGCGTATTAACATTTAAAAATAACATAGACAGCCAAGTGCCTATATTTAAGCGTTTTTTGCCTTTATTTTTCAATAACGTTCGCATATTGACAGAAACATCACCAAAATCAATATCTACCGGACATGGGCTTAAACACTTATGGCATACCGTACAATGGTCAGCAACATCATTCATCTCGTCAAAGTGCCGAATTGAAATGCCACGACGTGTCTGTTCTTCATAAAGAAAAGCTTCTAAGATAAGTCCTGTCGCTAAAATTTTATTACGTGGAGAGTACAGTAAATTGGCTCTGGGAATATGCGTATTACAAACAGGTTTACACTTACCACATCTCAAGCAATCTTTAATTTGAGCATTAATTGCGTCGAGATCATTTGCTTCTAAAATTAAAGCTTCTTGTTCGAGTAAGCGCAATGAGGGTGTATAGGCACCATCTAGGTTTGCACCTTTTGTTAACTTTCCAGGATTAAATACATCATCTGGATCGACAATATTTTTATACTCTTTAAATTCATCAAGCGTTTTATCATCTAAGTATTGTAGCTTAGTAATTCCAATTCCATGTTCACCAGAAATAACACCATCTAAACTTTCTGCTAAATTCATGATTCGATGAACAACATCATCCGCTTGTTGCATCATTGCGTAGTCATTCGAATTTACTGGGATGTTGGTATGTACATTACCATCACCGGCATGCATATGAGTCGCAACAAATAATCTACTAGTACGCAGTTTTGCGTGCAGTGCGTCAAATTTTTTACGGACTTCTGTAAAATCTTGACCCGAAAAAATTTCTTTTAATGGCTGTTCGATTCGTTCACGATACGATATCCGAATATCTCGACGTTGTAATAACGTAAATAGTGTTTGAGAACCATCTATGTTTTTATTTACTTTAAAATCATCATGAATAACATCAAGGTAATTTGATGCATCTTCATCTAAATTACTAAGTATAGATATCCAATTTCGTTTTATATCCTGTAGATGTGTTACTGCTGTGTTTTTCTTGGCTTCAATTATATTTGTAGATTCAATACTATCTTCATCATCTGGAGCCTGGCCCAGGATACTCGGGTGTAATTCAGGCATATCGCTATTTAAATAATTTAAAACAGAATCAATCATGTCGAGTTTATTTTTAATTGATAACTCAATATTAATTCGTTCGATTCCTTCGTTATAATCGCCTAAACGAGGTAACGGAATAACAACATCTTCATTTATCTTAAATGCGTTTGTATGCGCTGCAATTGCTGCCGTTCGTGATCTATCGGCCCAGAATTGTTTGCGTGCTTCAGCACTTACCGCAATAAAACCTTCGGCTCCACGCAAGCTGGCTAAGCGCACAACTTCAGATGCGGCTTCTGCAACTTTTACTTCGTTATCGCTGACAACATCAACAAGCAATATCATTTGAGGTAATTCGCGACGCGGTGCTTTTGGAGAATACTTAACAGCTTTTACATAACGAGCATCTAAATGTTCCATTCCTGCAAGTTGAACTTCAGCAAGAGCGTCCAGATAGTCTTTTGTTTCAACGATTGCAGGAACTGCCGTGCGCATGTCCGTGTTATAAAACTCTAGGCAAATAGTACGCTTGAATTTAGGCATCACATGCAAAATAAAATCTGCTGAGGTAATAATGCCATCACAGCCTTCTTTTTGAATACCTGGTAGTCCACCTAAGAATTTATCGGTAACATCTTTTCCTAAGCCTTGTTTGCGTAGCTGGCTACCCGGAATAGTTAATAATTCGGGCTCGCCAATAAAGGTTGTTCTATCTGCTTTAAACCGACTTAAGCGAAACTCAACATTTTCTTGTTCATGAATTTTACCCAAGTTATGATTCAAACGTTCTACTTGAAGCCAATTACCATCAGGGCTAACCATTCTCCAGGAAATTAAATTATCGAGCGTTGTTCCCCACAACACTGCTTTTTTTCCGCCAGCGTTCATCGAAACATTACCACCAATACACGATGCATCTTGTGATGTTGGATCTACAGCAAAAACAAATCCATTTTGCTCGGCACGCTCCGATACGCGACGAGTGACAACACCTGCTCCCGCTCTGATAGTTGCGACTTTTTTATCAACACCGCTAATATATTTTTCGTCAACCTCAGCTAATTGCTCAAGTTTTTCTGTATTAATAACGACACTATCTGATTTTAAGGGAACTGCTCCACCGGTATAACCTGTACCGCCGCCACGAGGAATAATACTTAATCCAAGCTCGATACAATTCGCGACGATGCTTTGTACTTCATCTTCATTTTCCGGCGTCACAACTACGAGAGGGAATTCTACTCGCCAATCTGATGCATCGGTGACATGTGACACTCTAGATAAACCATCGAAACAAATATTATCTTTTCGGGTAACACGCCGTAGTTTTGCTGTTACTTTTTTGCGCAATGCATTTTGTTGTGGAAACCATTGCTTAAATGCTGCAACCGATTGTTTTGCCTTTGTTACTAATGCCAAGGCAATTTCATTATCTTCTGCACGGTCTTCAATTTGCTTTAAACGATGATATAAAGCGGTAATTAACTGTTTTCGGCGCTTATGATTATCCAATAAGTCGTCCTGAATAAAAGGATTTCGCGTTACTACCCACATATCACCTAACACTTCGAATAGCATTCTGGCAGAACGACCCGTTACACGCTCTGCTCGCAAACTATTTAAGGATAACCAGCTGTCTTCACCCAGAAATCGGATGACAATTTCACGGTCAGAATAGGATGTATAGTTATATGGTATTTCGCGGATGCGGTTGGGCATTAAGTGTATCTTCGTAAATGGTTAAATTAATAGTCTTTTAATTATAACAGCATCTATCTATGCAGCGTAACAAGGACTTACGAAGCTGAACAATTACTCTACTATTTTTGCCGAACGCGCTGTAAGGACAAATTCCATTAATTCTTCAGCCATGGCCAAGCGTTGTTCTGGCGTTGCTTTAAGCATCTCACGCAGTTGAGCATCTTCGTTCTGCTCAAAAGTAACAGGCCAATCTGCATCAGATTCATTGATTTGATTATTCTTTTTCATAATCTTTAATTTTAGTCAATTGTTCAATATCTGCCAGATCTTTATGCCTACCCGCGTCTCGCTTCATCATCATTAAATCATCTATAGAACATACTCTCACGGTCGTTTCCCCTAAATCCATCACTACTGAGCGTAACCACAGCTCGTCAAAAGGAATAGGGTATTCAACAAATAAATCAATTGTTAGCGCCGGTTGAGCAGGATTATACATGGAAAAGACCTGCATACCCTTTGCTTCAATCCATTGCTTGCGCTTGGTTTTATCCACAAATTCAAGTGCTTCTACTGGTATTTTTGGTATAAAACCAGCTTGAGTAAGAGCATCAATCACTTTTGTTGCCTCATCAGCTTGCAAATCAACAACGAGATCAATGTCTGCTGTGGCACGAACATAACCATGGAGAATAGTCGCGATACCGCCGACAACCACATACTTCACTTCTTCTTTATTTAAAAGTTTGAAAATTGGTATATAAAAAGACATGAAATTAGTCTATCTGAAAAAAGCCTTTGAAAATAGAAAAACTATAGAGAAGTTCATTTCTGGAAGAGTCACCCTTGCTTTGCAATAAGGCTACAGCGTTCCTTACTGGAAGAGTCACCCTTGCTTTGCAAGGGTGACATAAGTGCGCGTATCAAATAAAACGCGCACTAAAAAAAACGGGTGCCGAAGCACCCGTTCTTTAACAAATAATTCTAAAAAATCTTAGAATTTAACTTGCATACCAATTGAGAAAGTATCCCAATCGTTTTTAGCTGGAGCGCCTGCATCTACAGAATCAGATTCAGCAATACCTGCGAAAACGCGAGTTTTCTTGCTGAAGTTATATGCATATGCTAAACGAGTCCAATCTTCATCATCGTCACCAGCTACAGCATCTTCATCTTTTTCACCAATCGCAACATCAACTAGGTGTTTACCCATTTTGAATTGGTAGTTTAAGTAAGTGAAATCAGCCGTGCCATTAGCAACACCAGCAGAAGTTTCATAATCTACGCCTTCAACTTGTAGACGTACAGTATGTTGACCACTTGACCATGAACCAAATAATTTAGTTGAATCTTGTCCAGCAGTAGTACCAGCACAGTTGCTAGTAGCTGATGTAGTACAAGTATCTCTTGTAATATTAGCAACACCAAAATGGAAAGACTTAACTTTCGCAGCAACAGAAATAGAAGAAACAGTTGCGTCATCTGTAGCAGTATCTAAAGCGTTAGTTGCTAATGCAACTGTAACAGGCTTGAATTTACCAATATAAGCAATAGAATTAGTTAAGAAACCACCATGGCCTAAAGCTCCACCAGACATACCACCGCCAGAACCGCCAACATTAGTTGAACCTTCACGAGCTTGTAAAGTAGTTGCAGCAAATGAATCGTACTTAACACCACCAGCGTATTTATAAGGTGATTTTAAAGAACCCATCATGATAGTAGAAGTTTTACCGATTTTTAAACCGATCATAGTTTCACGACCGAAAAGACCATTTGAAGAAGCATCTTCAGTAGTTTCGATACCGAATTCCATTTTATAGATAGCTTTTAAACCGCCACCTAAGTCTTCAGAACCTTTAAAACCAAATTGGCCGGCTTTGTTATCTACCATGTAGTCTTTATCTGTAGTTGCCGCAGCACTGTTAGATGTTTGTGCGAATTCAACAGCCATACGGCCGTATACAGTTGGAGCAGCTTCAGCAGCCATCATTGGTGCAGTAAGTGCGCCAGCTACCGCTAATGCGATTAATTTATTGTTCATGTATGAACTCCTAGAAAATTATTTAATTTATAGTTTTTTGAGTTAGGTTAGGTAAACTCAGATGACTTTATAAACAAGTTGTACCCTAGACGCAACATTTATTTCAGATAATTATAATAAATTTTCATTTTGTTGCATAATTGACACAAAAATCACTTAAGTCATTGATATATCTATACAAGGTTACTAAATTAGTAAATTAGGAATCAATGATTTAGTTTTAATTAATCATCTCAAAGTGGATAAGATAATAGACTTGTTGATTTTTTACCACAAACTTGGAACATAAACGGGTCTTGCTCTAATTAATGATGGATCACCCTGATGCCCTAATTAATCATCCAGAATACCTATAATTTAGCGTGATTAGGTTAACCTGCTTCTAGCAATTGACTCAGTGGCTCTAAAAATTGACTATACGGCTTCCAGGCACCAATGCTTGAGGTGTACATTTTCTGGCGAACTTGAAACTCACTCGCGGTTTTATTTATTCGACCAGTGTCATGAAAATTGAGAATTTCATCCTGCCAGCTAACTCCACAATACTTCAACAACGAGCTAATTTGTACGTCAGGATTATTTGCCAGCTCTTCATAATTAACAACATATAAATCAGTATCACTGAAAATGCTTTTCCAATGTGCCATTAGCTTTGTATATAACAAGTAGTATTCGGCAAGTTCTTTCAAAGAATTCGCATATTCGTGATTTCCTGTAAAATCTTTCTTAAATATCGACCAACAAGTATCCATTGGATCCCGTTCACACAAAATAATTTTTGCTTGTGGAAATAGTATTTTAATTAAACCAACAAACATAAAATTATGCGGCATTTTATTAATGATATAAGGACTTTTGTCTATCGTGAAATTTTTAATATCCGTAATATATTGCAGCCCTAAATCTTGCAAAACGTCATGAGACAGGTTTTCAATTTTTTCTGGATAATACTCAGTATAAACTTCTGTATCAAAATAACCGCTAAATACTTTCTTTAAACTATTTACTTCACCAACACCTTCAATATCGGAATGAGTTGCCAGTATTTGCTCAACCAGCGTAGTACCGGAGCGAGGCATTCCTATTATAAATATCGGTACTACATCATATTCATTTAGCTGTTGATTACTACTTATAAATTCTTTTGAAAAAACTGAAACAATGGTATTAAATTCTTTTTCAACAAATTCGGCATTATAGGGAACCACTTTTCTTAGTATTTTGTGTCCATGGTCAAGATAATTAAATGCTTTTCCATATTCTTTAACATTGTCATAGTACTCAGCTAAAGCAAAACATATCTTGCTTGTACTGCCCTCATAAGCTTTATCATCTAAATATGACTCAAACCTATCGACAATCTCACGAGTATCGTTAGCTTTATTCATCGACAATACTACAGACAAAGCATAAATATCGTTAGGATCTTTCTTTAACACATCGGAAAATATTTCCATTGCCTCATCAAAATTATCTTGTTTTAATAAAATATCTGCATATTGTTTCAAGGCTCGCAAATTATTTTTGTCTAAATCGATCGCTATTTTAAAATAATTCATAGCGTGATCAATTTGATTTAGCTCAAAATATGCCTCACCAATACTCATATTAACTTCAGTATTATCATTATATTTTTTATACTGCTTATAAGACTCTATCGCTTCAACTGGTGCATCTAACGCTTTATAACTAACACCTAGGTTATAATAGACTTCATAAAAATCAGACTTTAATGCGAGCGCATTTTTATAAGATTTAATTGCTTGTCGGTACTTACTATCAGCGTCTAATGCAATCCCCAAGCGAAAGTGACTATTCGCATTATCAGGATAATACTTTAAAATACTCTTATAATAATCAATAGATTCTTTATACTCGCCAAGTTGTTCATAGGAAAAACCAAGATTTGTTAAGGCATCAATATGTCTTGGCTCGAGTTTTACAATGTGTTTAAATCGTTCAATTGCTTTATCTAAATTCCCTAACATTCCTTCAATTATACCCGCTACCAACCACAACTCCGTATCGGTTCTATCAAACCTGCAAAGCTTAACAAATGCTTTTTGCGCTTCTGGAATTTTCTGTTGATCAAAAAGTTCAAAGGCTTGTTTTTTTGCTTTATCTATATTCATAACATTACTTTTTAATTTTAATTATCTGGATACAGTGTAACGAAATCTAAAGATTTAGTAATTCGAATATTGAAAATTAATACTTATCCATAAAAAAAACCTCACCAGTATTAATGTGGTGAGGCTTTTGCTTGTTTAAGATAAATCTTAAAGTATTTATTAACGTTTTGAGTACTGTGGACGTTTACGTGCTTTATGTAAGCCGACTTTCTTACGTTCAACTTCACGTGAATCACGGGTTACGTAGCCTGCTTTACGCAGAGATGAACGCAATGTTTCATCATAGACCATCAACGCACGAGTAATACCGTGGCGAATCGCGCCAGACTGACCTGTGTTGCCACCGCCGGTAACGGTTACGTTTATATCAAAGTTATTTAACATGTCCGTTAATTCTAAAGGCTGACGTACAACCATGCGTGACGTTTCACGACCAAAGAATTGCTCTAATGTACGTTTATTGATCGTAATGTTGCCGGTACCTTTAGTAAGGTAAACGCGAGCTGTTGAGCTTTTACGACGACCAGTGCTGTAATATTGTTCTGCCATTTTATAAATCCGATTATATTTCTAATGGTTGTGGTTGTTGTGCTGTATGAGCATGTTCTGCCCCAGCAAACACTTTTAATTTAGTAAACATTGCGCGACCTAAAGGGTTACGAGGCAACATGCCTTTAACCGCTTTCTCGATAATGCGTTCTGGTGCTTTTTCACGTAATTTTTCTAATGTCATTGATTTCAAGCCACCTGGGTAACCAGTATGAGCATGATACATTTTGTTCTTTTCTTTATTACCGGTTACTGCAATTTTATCTGCATTGATAATAACGATGTAATCGCCTGTATCGACGTGAGGCGTGTATTCAGCCTTATGCTTACCGCGTAAACGGCGTGCAACTTCTGTTGCTAGACGGCCTAAAACTTTGTTTTCTGCGTCGATTACGAACCAATCACGTTTGACTGTTTCAGGTTTTGCGCTAAATGTTTTCATTAAACTGGTATCCAAGAATTCTATAAAATCTAAACTGCCTGAAAGAAGAAAGCCGTTGCTTCCTTCTAAAAAAGAGGCGGAATATTACTTAAAATACGCCCCTTATACAAGCTCTTTCGGGCTTTATTCGGTAATATTTACTCAAAAACATGATTGCTTGATTTATTTTGACTGTAACAAAATTGCAGGCATCATGGACGATACTGTAACCTATTGATAAATAATAGTTTATTTAATGCTTACACAAATTCTAGACAAAAAAATAGCGCGGAGAAAAGGGGGTTTCCGCGCTTTAAAAATACCACCATTAAGGAGGATGGAGGAGTCAAAATTTGTAAATTCAATAAGATCTATATTAGCAGATTATAATATAATGTCAACAATATATTAGTAGTTCCTAATATTTATAGAGGGGCAAACCTGACAATAATCAAACCATCTCATGAGATTTGGAAGCTAACTTGAATAAAGCTTATAGATATAAATCCCAAGCAATCGTAATTCTTGGAGTATCGCCTGAATAAGGATGTACATAGTGGATAAGATTGCTCGGAAAAAGCACCATTGCCCCTTCGACCATATCGGGAGCCACTTCTTGTGTTGGGCAATCTTCATCGACAGTGCAGCAGGCAGGGATTCGAGGATCTAGAAATGCAAGATTGCCATCAAACTCTCTACCTTCAATGTTATCGCCTTCTTGGAGCATATACACAACACTTCCCACAGAACGATGGTGGGCATGTGGACTTAAGTATTCATGCTTTCTTGATATACTTGCCCAACAAGCATTAATTTTGACCTTTGGGTTATCGACACCCCGACAAAAAAATTCTAACGCTCTGGCATGCAATAAATCAGCTTCGGGAATTCCCCAGTCGTGTACGCGGGCGACCTTGCTGCCACCGATGGGCATCCTATGGGTAAACTCAGGATTCTTTTCGAGCTCCATAACACGTTTAACCAAAGGCTCTTTAATATCTTCAAAATCTTTAAAGGTTGTGTAAAAGATTGGAGGTTCTTTGTTTAAGTAAACAATATCAAGATCTTCAGGCCATACATCATGTTTTTTATTTTTAATATTGAAAGATTTTTGCATTGCGTTATCACTTTTTAATGTTCTTTAGATTAAGCCACTATAACCGTCATTTCTTATAATGTTAATGTTTCCACGTTTCTAGCACTAATTTTCGTAGCAGGTTTAATTTTCCATGAAAAAAATGGCTAACACCGTCTAAATAGTAAAATTTAGGAGCTACCAATTGACTATTCACCCAAGATTCCACTGATTCAGGCGGCGTTATCTCATCTTCTTTTCCCTGGATAACACACCATGGAATCTTGATATCGTCCATTTGTTGGAATTGAAATAATCCAACGGCTGGCGCAACTAACAATAGTCGTTCTGCTTTAATCTCAACAAAAGACTGGTAAGCTACGAAGCTGCCAAATGAAAAACCTGCTAGCCATATGGAGCGATTAGGGTACTTTTGTCTAGCCCACGTTGCTACCGCAATGCAGTCTTGTTGTTCACCTAAGCCATGCTCAAAATGTCCCTCTGACTTCCCTACACCTCTAAAGTTAAAACGAATCGCTAGCATACCTAGTTCTACACAGGTCTTAGCTAAAGTATGTACCACTTTATTCTGCATGGTACCGCCATACAAAGGATGAGGATGACAGATAATGGCAATCGGTCCATTCGAAGAATCTTCTGGCTGATGCTTAGGCTCATCTAGGAGCAACTCAAGATTACCTGCTGGGCCGTCGATTATAAAAGTAGACATAGAATTCCGTTATTAATATAAGAACCGGGGCTATTCCTCGATTTCATCTTGTTGCTCATGGTGAGCTTATCCCGTCATACCCGCCTTCGCGGGTATGACGATAGAGGTTTATCACAGTGTTGTATAAATATTTAGATCTTCAACCGCTCAACAATCTTTCCTTGTTGAATGTGTGACTCGATAATTTCATCAATATCTTCTTTGTCTAAATAGGTGTACCACGTTTCTTCTGGGTAAACGACCAACACAGGCCCATCGTCGCAACGTCCTAAACAACCGGCCATATTGATTCTAGTTTTCCCTTCTCCGGAAAGCTCTAATTCTTTAATACGTTTCTTTGCGTAATCTCGCAGTGTTTGAGCTCCAAGATTGGCGCAACAGCTTTCACCTTCATCTCGCTGATTAACGCAAAAAAATAAATGCCGTTGATAATAACCCATTAGAGATTCTCAATTGATTGCTTTTTAATTTATGGCATTCATTATATCATTCCTGTTTATATAATCATGCTAAAAAGTTCTGCTTAGCAATCATCAGGATCCATTTTGCAACAAGCGCTTGAAAAAAA
>Ga0316204_10008706_pt1 | contig 13897 bp, 11 predicted proteins | sample 6monrhotite_MG_2_FD_205661 | JGI IMG/M metagenome (GOLD analysis project Ga0316204, IMG submission 205661) | Microbial mat bacterial communities from mineral coupon in-situ incubated in ocean water Damariscotta River, Maine, United States -... | ecosystem: Environmental > Aquatic > Marine >... | reverse complement strand
ATTGTAATAATAGACCAGGTTAATTGATTTTTCATCAAATCAAATTCACCTGGCAGCAATTAATTAAACAATAATAACAAAAAATGGCATTCAGGAGTGGATTCTCCCGAACACTGAAGCATTCCCTATTCTGCTTGGTGGTCACTATTATTATACGTGGGAGTAGTTCAGCTGGAACTCACGGGAACAACGAATATGAAAAACGCACCTTAAAACAAAACCGGTTGGCAGCGATTAAATGAGAACAATAAACTTCCTGATATGAGATTGGAGGTTTAATTCTATTAATTACTGAACGTTGCATCTAGTACTTTCAATCTCGCCTTTGCTTTTTGGTGATCAAGCCAATGTTTTTCCTGAATTGCCTGTGGTACGCCACTTCAGTTTTTTCAAATCTTATGACTAAACTCTGAGATAAAAAAATGACCACGATATAAAATAGCCTTTCTTTAGCTCAAGATAAAGTTTTGAGTGAGTTTCCTGGCACTAGGTTATCGCTATGAACCAATCAGGTGACCACAATTATTGCAGCGTTTGTCCCTGTTGCTTTGCCTGTATCAGTGAGGCATGATGTTCAATCATCAACCAGCCGCTGTCAAATTTCTGATAGACATTGGTTGCCAGCACCACCGTCGAGGTCGTACCACTGGTGGCGATCTCCTCGGCCACGATATGCACGGCCAGACCATCAGAAACCGTTTGCTTTGCTACCGTATAAGTTATCTCTGGCGTTTGGGCATTGGTAAAAATGTGCGACCAGCTACGAACCACCGCATCATGACCAACAATGGCCCCGGAGCCTGGATGAACACAAACCACATCGCCATCTGCCCAAAGTGCCGCCATGACTTCTTTATCACAATGCATAAAAGCTTCGTAGTAGACTGACTCAGCTTCTTCAGGGGTTTTTAATTCAAGTTTTGAAGTTATCAAAATAAATCCATCCGTTGTAATGGCTTATCGTCATCAGCACCGTATTGAGCTTTATCTCTAATATCTGACCTGATTACGTCCATTTTTTTTGGCTTGATACAGAGCATCATCGGCAATTTTCATTAATTGTTGCTTATCTTCAGCTCCCGTGTAAGTAGCACAGCCTAACGAGATAGTAATCGAGATATTTGACTGATCAGCCAGAGTAAATTCAGTTTCAGCAATCGTCTTTCTCAGACGTTCAGCAATATTTAGTGCTTGCTCCAGGTTAGTATTGGGTAAAATCAGGGACATTTCTTCACCACCATAACGAACCGCAGCATCTTGCGTACGCGCATGGTCACTTAAAATTAACCCCGTTTGCTGCAATACTAAATCACCTGCGGCGTGACCATAAACATCATTGACCTGTTTAAAATGGTCGATGTCGATCATAATATAGGAAAAATCCTGATTTGCCTCTATGCAACGAAGCAACAAACCATCAAAATGCTCATCAAACCAATGTCGGTTATATAGTCCTGTCAGTGCATCCCGATTTGCCATAGTGGCCATTTTTTGTTGTAACTGTATCGAAGAATCCACCTGGTCATTAACCATGCGTATACAGTCAACTAAAATATGAAGCAGATTTTTAGTAAAAGCATGACTACTTTCAATTAATAACCAGGTGTCCTCTTTACTGACTTTGATTACCTTACAGGGTTTTACAGCTATAACAAAAACAGAGGCAGGTCGTCCATCCAGTACAGATATTTCACCCATACTTTCGCCGCTATAAATATTATTGAGTGATTCAGCTCCCTCGCTCAGGTAAACCTTGGCTTGTCCTTCCAACAATAAAAACACAAACTCATTGTTTTTAAAACGGGAAATTAAATGTTCACCTACTTTATATTCTATTACCTCATGTTTACCAATCAGCCTTTCAAGCGTCTTGTCATCAACATGATCGAAAATTGTAAATTGTTTTAAATCAGCTATTTTCATAGTCTACTTTTGTCATCGGAGTTAATATAGCCTTCCTTTTGCTCACAGTTTAAATACCGATACATATTAGCTCCCATAGTATCAATTTTATTGCTATATTCCAAATAACTTAATGACTACATACCAAGAAAAAATCAAGTTTTTTGAGTTCTTGATTCCAGGGCGATAATGGCCCTATTATTAGTATGCAATATGACAAAGATGGTATGATTGTCAGGTATTTGAGATGATTAATTCAGGAAATGTTTACTGGTGCTTTATAAACACTCATTCTTAAGGTCACGAATAACGGAATTTTTATGGTGACTGTTCCTAAGGGTGCTCAATAAATTACTATAAAATCAGATGATTAATGTAAATCAACAGGAGTGCTTATAGCGTTTTTTCTCCTCAATACGGGCATAAGTCTGATATCATTAATCGCTAAGACCAACATTAAACAAAGAGGATACTATGTACACAGCTCAAACCCTGGTTAAAGAAACAGTAGAACTGGTATCCTTACCTGATGTCTATATTCGCCTAAGGGATGTTATTAATTCACCGGATTCGTCCATGGCTGATGTTGCTGAAATTATAGCCTTTGACCCGTCGATAACAGCTCGGTTATTAAAATTAGTTAACAGCCCATTTTATGGCTTGGTGGCAAAAGTCGATACCATAACCCATGCAATTAACTTATTAGGAACCCAGCAAATTCACGACCTGGTATTAGCAACCTCAGTAATTGATAGCTTCTCTGGTTTTACCAATGATTATTTCAATATCTATGACTTCTGGTTTAATGGCGTGTATTGTGCCGTTACAGCCCGCCTGCTTGCCTATTATTGCAAGGGGGTAGATAATACTGAAAGACCCTTTGTTGCCGGATTGTTACATGATATTGGCCATTTAGTGACCTACCAGATAATACCGCAAGAAACGCACCGAGCGCTGGAGACAGCGACACAAAAAAATATTAGCCTGTACATGGCTGAACGCGAAATACTCGGTTTTGATTATGCCCAGGTAGGCGCCGAATTAATGCGCGAATGGCAATTGCCAAAGAGTTTGCAGGAAATCACCGAGTTTCATATCGAACCTGAAAAAGCCAGTAATAAGCAACTGGAAACAGCCATCCTCCATATTGCATCCGCCATTACTCAAAATGCACTGGAACAAATACCCATTTCTCCTGAAACTCTGGCAATCAATCCGATATGCTGGCAAATAACTGGTTTATCCATTGATGAGATGGCAGAAATTAAAAAAGAAGTCGACCAGCAAGCCTCGTCGGTTATGAATGTGTTATTTAGAAATAAAAAAAGCGCATAATACCTGGCAGACAGATTAAATCAAGCACTCTGACCCCATGATTCACCTTGATTTAATCAGCAGATTCAGGAATCACAGGCAATTCAATATAAAAATTAGTCCCTTCATCTAATCGGCTTTGGACTTTAATTTGACCTTTTAAGATTCCGGAAATCAAATTATACACCATACTTAAACCTAATCCCGTCCCTTCTTTACTGCCTGAATCAGTGCTAAAAAATGGTTCGAAGACATGGCTTATATGTTCATCAGAAATACCCTTGCCATTATCATGATATTCAATACGAATGTGATTTTTATATTCCTGAGCACTAATGACAATTTGACCATCTTGACCTGGCTCAAAAGCATGAATCAGTGAATTAGAGATAAGGGTACAAATAATCTGGTTTAAAATTCCCGGGCTGGTATAGATAATTATGTCATTATCACAGCGATTATTAATAGACACATTATGTTTAATGAGTTTTTCCTCAACAGAACTAACGATATCATTAACATAATCAAATAAGTTAATCTCGCGCCAATCGGCGCTGTACTGCTCTTTTTCTACCGAAAGTCCTTTAAAGCTATTGATCAGCTTTTCAGAAAATTCAAGATTATCATTTAGAATTTTGTAAAGATATTCTGCTCTATCTATGTAAGTTTCAATCTTTTCATAAGTGTTTTTATCGGAGATTTCATTAACCTGCAAGTCATTTTTTAGTAGCAATAAATCATCATGCAATTTCGTCGCTGACGCAATGCTCACCCCAAGTGGCGTATTAATTTCATTAGCAACCCCGGCTATAACACTTCCTAATGAAGCCATTTTTTCAGTTTCAATGAGATGTGCCTGTGCTGAATTAAGTTCGTCGACGGTATTCTTCAGGGTCATATTTGATTTTTGAAGTTCCTCAGTACGTAGGTAGATCTGCTCCTCAAGGCTGTCCTTATGTTTTTGTAGTTTTTGATGCTTATCCTGGAGATCTTTTTGAGTATTCTCAAGGTTCCCGGACATATTATTGAAAGCACGAGCCAAATCACCGATTTCATCATTTGTATTAACTGGAAGAGTAATTTTCAGATTTCCAGCACCAATCTGTTGTGCGGCATCCCTGAGAACTTTAAGGGACTTGGAAAACAAATGAGCAATATAGAAACTTAGAAACAGGGTAAATCCGAGAATGAACATGGCACCCGCCAGCAGTAGCAAGTGTGATTCATTGATCATCTCCTCAACATCTTTAAGTTTCTGGTAACTGGACGCAATACTTTGATCAATCACTGGATTAAGCGATTGCAAAAACTCTTCTAATAGAACATCGATCTTGTTTCGTACTTTTTCTACCTCTTCATCCTTACTTTCTTTTTGAAGCAGGAGTTTATATCGAGCCACCTCACGACTGAAGGTTTGAACCAGGCGATCAACTTTTGGAGTTAATTCATCATCAATATGATACAACTCATGGGTAGTTTTATGGATATCCATCAAAGCAAGTGAGATTTCCATTTCTTTTAGAATCAGAGTATCACGGCTTTGCTCATATTTATCCAGTAGAATGACGGTGCGATAGAGCTCGGTAGTCATTCTTGATAATGCAATATCACCAGGAAGGGCTTCTCCAGCAATTTCCTGAAAAACTCTGAATGTTTTGTTCTGAACCAATAAATTAATCCCAAAACTAAATCCAAAGATTAAAAAAGAAATAAACACAAAGCCAAGAGAAAGTTTCTGTTTAATTCTCATCTATCTAGCACTAAAACCATGTTTGAAAAAAATTTCCTTACTTTTACTGGCGACGAAATTAGCAAAGTGAGTAGCTTGTTGTGGATTCGAACTCACCGTTAAAGCCGAGACCCATATTTCCTCGGGCTTATTAATGTGCGGAGGTATTGCAATATAGCCCAGTCCTTTAGCCTCAGGCCATTCGCTCATATTTGCCCAGATCAGTGCAGCATCCACTTCTTGGTCAACAACCAGGTTTAATAATTCGTTCACCGTCGAACCTGTAACAACGATATTGGAGCGAAATGATTCGTGCGGTTCAGCATCATTGAGAATCGCTTCACCCACCTTTCCAATCGCACACATATCTTTATTTCCGATTGCGATTCGAACTTCGGGGCTTAGCAAATCAGAGTAGTTATTGAGGCGTTTTTTGGCCGTGTTGCTCACTATAAAGCCAGGAATATGTTGCGCGACATATTGTGGAGTTCCAGCCAATTCGCCGGCTTTTTTTATAAATGCCAAAGAACCTGGAATAAACACATCACCCTTGCGGGTATTGCGCAGTGTATTCAGCAATGTATTGCTACCAGCATAGGTAATATGAACCGGTATGCCCTCTTGCTGCTCATACACGTTCTTGACTTCGGCCATGACATTTTTCAGCCCTTTACCGGCATAAACCGTTAAAGATTCAGGCTGTTTTTCACAGCCTACTGCAAAAACCAGGACCAGGCCTAACAAAAGAAGAGGTAATAGATGATTAACTCTGACCCGGGTATACAAATCAATTATCATTATTAGCCAATATTCCCAATGTAATACATGTTTTTATAAGTTGAAATTTGAAGGGGGTGATGGAAATTCTCATCCAATTTTAAGCCAGATAGGAAATAGATTAAATATATTTCTTCAACGATTTGCTTAGTTATATTTTTAGTAGACTATCTACTGAACTGTCAACTGGGATTGCAGGAATAGTTAAATGAGGAAATGGATAATTTGATATTAAATAGTGCCAGGGCCGGATCAAAGAGTCGCGGAAATACTAGCGAGGGATTATTGGCAAAAATAGTTTATTAATTATTTCAAAGACTTAAAGTGTTTTTTTAAAATCAGATAACCAGGAACAGGGATATTTATCCTTTTATCCCTAGGATAAACGATTATATTTTACAGGGAAATTACTGACTGAAAGAACTATTGATATTTATCAAAATAATGACAGTCTATTGTCAGGTTTTGTTGTATCAACTATTGATAAATAGATTTAGGCTTTCCTTTCTACTCTGCTCCGAAAGATAACACGGATGGTCAGATGAGAATTTTTATGTGCCATATATTTCTTTTCAGCCAGCTTATGCAATAGGCAATTTGAATATTAGCGGATAATACTCTCAGGCAGCCGATTTATAAATCTCATTGGAAAGCTGAGATTCTTAACTTTAAACGGCCAATATTTAGCCAGCTTTTTTTAATAGTTGTTCTTTTTCTTCAATTTTACGAATTAAGTACTGGCGATATTGTTGTATAACCGCATTGGGTAATTTTCTTTCCTTAGCTCGTGCTAAATTTGCTTCATAACGCGAAATTTCAATATCGATCTGTTTCATTTGATATCCCTTTTTATTGGAAGTAACTTGCTAACTGAATTTTATATTAGCAAAAGAGATATGATTTTTTCTGTGACATAATACCGTTTAATAAGGCCATGTTTAAGATTTGTTAAACCTGTCACAATATTTCTAAAGTATTGTGACGGAAAGAGTGTATGTGTCCATTGTCAATGGAATTGTCGGATAGAGAAAATGTCGAATGGAGAATCTGCTGAAATCACATGAAAATTGACTTCAACTGTATACTGGATCACATTCTGGTGATATTGATTAAAATGGGAACATTTTTACCGGTGAAGGCATACGATTTACATCTTGTCCCATGGCACCGAGCTTTCTATTAAGGCCTCTCATCTGTTTATTAATGTTAGTGAGATTATGATTCATATCGTCAATACTTTTATTTAACCCCTGAGCGTCGCTCTGCATAAGTTTGACTGAGTTAGCAATATGCATCAGTACTGCCACCGAGTTGTCCGGTTGGACGATTGAACTACTGATAGATTGGGTATGACTGGCTACTTTATTAATCCCCCCTTTCATTGTATTCATACTGGTCTGCATTTGAGATATCGCAAGGTTCATGGACGAAACCCCTTTTGTCATTCCTTCCATATAACCGTTCATTGTCTCCATATTATGTTTCAATGACCAGGTAAGAAATACCACCAACAGGAAAAGTAAAATCAAGGCGAATATTCCATAACGAATAATCTGAGCAGTCCTGCGACTAATTTGGCGATTCAGTGCTTCTTGAGATTTTATTGCATCGTTAAATTGCATCAAGGCATTCTCAATCATAGTTTCTTCTTGTTCCTGTTTTTCAATGCCCATTTAACGCCTCTTTGACCAATCGATTATTGAATATGCTTCTTAATAACAGATTTTCTATCACCTACGGGAAATTAACAAGCACTTTGTCGCTTTATCATAACATAGCCATTTGGTCACGAATTGACTTACAATGTTATAAAACATGCCAGGCTTATTTCAATGAGAATTATTTCAGGTGGACAAACAGGTGTTGACAGGGCCGCTCTAGATGCGGCATTAGAATCAGGTATTGAGGCTGGCGGTTGGTGTCCTGAAGGCAGAAAAGCTGAGGATGGCGCTATCCCAAAAAAATATCCAGTTCAAGTACTAAAAAACGCCGGTTACCTGCAACGAACCCAAAAAAATGCAGTCAATAGTGATGGCACTGTTATCATTTATTTCGGTTATCCTACAGGTGGTACAGAACAAACTATATTTTTTTGTATAAAAGAGAAAAAACCTTATGTCTTAATTGATGCAGATGAATTTACCATTGAAAGTGCTTCTGCAAAGATATTTTCATTTATAGAAAAATACTCCATTTCCACCCTTAATGTGGCTGGCCCACGAGCCAGTAGTGAACCACGTGCCTATGATTTTGCCAAGAAAGTTATCCTGTCTGCTGTGAATCGCCAATTATTTTCTTGAACTTCTTTATTCGAGTTGACTTATACTGCTTATGATTTATGACCTTTTCTTTTATTCAACTAATCAATTTTAACGCTTTATCAAGTATATTCCTGGATTTTTAACAATTTTGATTGATTTCCAATCAAATTCTTTAATGATTTTTTTCAACCAAGGGGTCAGAGCTATTGGTCTCGCCCAAATGCTGGCACATTTTAGTTACAGTACAGAAAATCAGAACAATGTTATTGATCTGATTACTAATGGTATAGTATTTGATCAGTGGCTATAGTAAGTGGATGGCTTTCTAATCTAACTTTTGTCAGAGTTCCTACTTTCTGACTTATGTTGATACATCAATTTATCCGCATCATTTAAATAGTCATCAATTGATTTGCCACTTTTACAATCTAAAGGAATAATCCCTTCAGAAAAACTTAAATCATAATTATTATTGGTTTCCATATTATAAAGGCGGATGACCTCTTTAAAATCATCAATAGCAAATTGCGCATCAGAAACACCGGTATTGTTCAATAAAATGACAAATTCATCACCGCCCAGTCGGGCAAGGATATCCGATTTTCGAAATGAAGACATCATTATTTCGGTAAAAACCTTGAGAGCCGTATCGCCTTCAGCATGCCCAAAGTTATCATTAATATATTTGAAACGATTTAAATCTAATAGTACCAAAGTCGCTTCACTATCAAGTTTAGAATGTAAACGAAATGACAGTTCAGCGAGTTCCAGAAATCCTCTTCTATTAGAAATTTTAGTTAATTCATCAGTTGTTGCCGTCTTATTTGATGAAAGTTCCTGTTCCACCATGGCACCCAAATCTACTAACGCCTGTTTTTCTTCATCATTTAAATTTCTGGCTACAACATCAATAACACATAAGGTACCCAGTTTAGAATTGTCATAAGAATATTTGAGCGGGTAGCCAGCATAAAAACGGATTTTTGGCTCATCGATCACTAATGGATTATCAAAAAACCTTTCATCTTTTGTGGCATCTGGAATAATAAAAAGATCCTCCTCTAAAATTGCATGCCCACAAAAAGATATTTTTCTGGAAGTCTCTTTTACGTTTAAACCTTGACAGGATTTAAACCACTGTCTGTTTTCATCAATTAAACTGACTAAAGCTATGGGAACATTAAGCAATCGTTTTGCAAGCCTTGTTATCCGATCAAAACGTTCTTCAGATTCAGTGTCCAGGATTTTTAAAGCTTTTAGGTTTTCTATACGTTTTTTTTCGTTTTCAGGGACTCTAGGTTCTTGCATCATAAAACCTTACTTATTTTTATATTAAAATTAGCATATGATATAAAAAAAATATTTCAACCATATAAATTTTTAGGTATTAAATAACTATTTTTTCTCCACGTAATAATGACGCTGGGAAAAACCATTAAAATAGTATTAATTGCCAGGACTAGGTACTGTTAAGTCATTTTATTCCTATCTATATCATTGTTTCAAAAGCCATTTACTGGGAACGGAATCGTTCCGGTACTAACCCATTTTTTTACGATACATCTGCAAAGTTTCTTTGGTTAAAAAATACTACTTTTAATAGTAAGCCAATACAATCTGGCATAAAAACGTACTTCCTAAGATTTAGGGTGCGATCCAAATCATAAATGGGCAACGTAAGAAATAAATAATCAACTTCGGAGAGGTTTTAAGCCAATATCTCAATATACGAAAAAATGATAATATTGTAAAAATTTGATGCATATCCATCAGGTTTTATTGAAAAATATGACATTATTCGCTAAATCTGGCTATAAACTAGACAAAATATGAAGTTTAAGTAATTTTGGTTTATATTGATAGACTAATTCAAAATGGATTTTTTCTCAATTTTTCATGTTATACTCTTCTCAAATGTACTCAAATTAAACACGGATATGTAGGTTTAGCCTGACAATGTTCCGGAAACAAAACTAGAAATTTCGACCATATTCCATTAAAGTAATGGTAAATAAAATCTTATTTACTAAAAGCAATGATATACAAGCCTTATACTGATAAAATTAGGTTTTGCTTCAAAGAAATATTTATATTTTAATGACTTATAATTTGAATAATATTTGACTGAAAAATATCCACAATCTAGGTGAAATTATTTTAAAGATGTTTTTAATGGGTATAAGTAAGTTTATAGCCTTAATAACCACATATAAATTAAGGTTACTCTAAAAACGATGTGGCCTATATGGATATGCAACCCCAGTTAAGAGATAAAAATCTTACTTGGAGCAAAGCAAATAATCACAAGAAGTAATATACAAAAAGTTCTAATTTGAACGCAATTAGGTATAGAGACAGCCAAAAATCTGAAGGTTAATGCAACAATGCTGGATAGCTGAGGTGTATTAAAATACTTGACTACTTTAAGAAGTGAACATAACAGGAAATTTCGTTCTAAATTGAATATAAGTATTCATCTAACTGTCTACTGGATTTCTTAATAATAACGTACATTTCCCCTATCACTTTATAAATATAATTTTTTAATTGAGGGTAAAATAAATGAAACTACATTATTCTATTTTAGTTGCCTTGACTTGTTGTGGTTGTGCTAGTCAACAGACTAAAGATAATCCTGCTCCCCCTCAAGACAATTCAACCACAGACTATTCAACCTATTTTGATTACGATGATTCAAGTAAAGACGATTCCCGGCAATTAAGCTCAACAGGCCAGACTGAAACTAAGGTTACTGAAACTAAGAACAATCAAGTTATCGTCCCTAAAACCAGTTCAAAAACAGCTACTGAAAAACAAGTCAAAAAAAATACAGTTATTAAAAGCAAAGCCAAAAAAGATACGGTCATTAAAAGCAAGCCAGTAAAATCGAAAAAAATTGCTTTAGTGCCTGAGAAGCCAGTCAAAAGCGATTCCAGAAATTTAAGTTCAAGCAATCAGACTAAACCTAAAGCCACACAAAATATCGCACCTCAAACCAATTTAAAAACAAGTACAAAAAAACCCGAAGTTGAAACCACAGCAATAAAATTTAATAAGGTTGATCTTGAAAATTCAGTCAAGGTTGATTCTGAGCAATTGAGCTCAGCTGATCCAGCTGACTCTAAAATCGCTAAAGTTATTCTTCCTCAAACCACTTTAGAGGAATACACTGAACAAAAAGTAATGGAAGACACGATAATTCAACCGGATAATTTTGAATTTGATCTTGATAAATTACCACTCAGTTTTGGTGATACCTGGGTTTTAGACAGAAATAAAGATAGCATTTCAAAAACCACTCGCTGCCTGCTAAAAAGTCCAAAAAAGAATTTTAATGATGGCTATACTGATTCTTCAATTTCTCTGCAGTTGACGGCAGATACATTATTAATCAAAACCAGTTCAGCAATAGATTTAAGTTACCCAGATATCGGCATTTACATTGATCAAAATGAACCGTTTCCATTAGAGAAAATATTTGGAGAATCAAGCATACTCATCGAACAGAACACAAAAAAAATTACAGCACAGCTACTAGATGGCCAAAATTTAACTATAAAATTGGGATTCTGGCCCACCTGGCCAAAAACAGAAACTCATAACATTGATTTTGCACTTTCTGGTTTTGATAAAGCATACCAATCGTTTCAAGCTTGTGAAAAACTCTGACTCAACATTCCTCCTTATTTAATATAGGTGTCATTATGAATTTACGTGTTAAATTTAACCTAGTACTAGGTTTATCCAGTGCTGCTGGTATTGCCCTTGCGGCAATAATTTCTTACCAGCTTCTTCAGCAAAATGCCCGTGATGAAGTTATAGAAAATGCTCGCATCATGATGGAAAGTGCTATAGCCGTTCGAAGTTACACCGTTGGTGAGATCAGACCATTACTGGCAATGCAGCAAAAACGTCAATTTATAAAACAAACTGTACCGGCTTATGCTGCCAACCAATATATAGCCAAACTACAGGACAAACATCCTGACTATAACTATAGAGAAGCGACACTCAATCCAACCAACCCGAGGAACAGAGCTATTAGCTGGGAAGCCGATATTATCAATTGGTTCCGAGGGCATGGGGATGAAAAAGAACTCATCGGCGAGCGAGACACTCCCACAGGTCCGGTTTTATACCTAAGCAGTCCAATTAAAATCAGCAACCCAAAATGTCTTACTTGTCATGATACCCCAGCAAATGCACCTCCAACATTAATAGAAACCTATGGAACCGCCAATGGTTTTGGTTGGAAAGTGGATGAAGTGGTCGGTGCACAAATTGTTTCTGTCCCTATGTCTTTGCCATTAGATCGTGCACAAAAAACTTTTTATACCTTTTTAATATTGATTATCTCCGCTTTCGTATTAGTCATGATTTTATTAAACGTGCTATTACATTTTATCGTTATCAAACCTATCATACTCATTTCAAATCAAGCTGATAAAGTGAGCATGGGCGAATTAACTATTCCTGAACTGAAATTGAAAGGTCATGATGAAATCACTTCTGTGAGTGAATCATTCAACCGTATGCATCGTAGTCTGGTGAACGCCTTCAGTATGCTGGATGATAATGATGAAAACGATTAAATTTTCCCTATTTATTTATACTCAGTAAGCGTAATTTATGCCATCTAGTCACCCTGAAAATATTGATAAATACAACATACTCTCAATTTTAGGCCATGGAGCCATGGGAGTTGTATATAAAGGTTACGATAAAGAAATTGATCGTCATGTTGCCATCAAAGTTTTACACCCTCACCTATTGACTGGAGAAATGGGTGATGAATTCTTGCAACGCTTTCATCACGAGGTTAGAGCTGCGGCAAAATGTTTACATCAAAATATTGTAACCATCTTTAATTGTGGTGATTATAATAATTCGCCTTATATGGTCATGGAGTATGTACAAGGTATAGACTTAAGGGAAATACTTAAATCTCAGCAAAAATTCACCCTGCCACAAATTATAGGAATGACTTGTAATGTTCTGGATGCCTTATATGCTGCGCATGAACTGGGGATAGTTCATCGTGATATAAAACCAGCAAATATATTATTACTGGATAATGGTTTAGTTAAAGTTACCGATTTTGGTGTCGCCAGAATTGACAGCTCTGATTTAACTCAAATTGGTGATATTATAGGTACACCGAGTTACATGTCACCAGAAGCAAAAGCGGGTGAGTTAGTAGATAATCGCTCAGACCTTTATTCTACGGCATTGGTATTATTTGAATTACTGACATTAAAGTCTCTTAGAACAACGCAAATAGACACTCGAATTCTTTCCGAAGCGCTGGAACAACTGGTGGATATTTCAATTTCACAAAGAGAAAAGTTAGTAACTGTCCTGAATAAAGCTCTAGCCATCAATCCCGAACAACGTTATCAAACGGCTTTAGAACAATCTAAAGCACTAACAGAAATACTTGAAGCAACTATTAATAGCTACCAGCAGGCAGATGCTCTCGCGGAAACAGTTATTCAGCTAAGAAGCTCAATCAAGCCTTCATCAGATAGAGATAATCTCAGTGAACTCAGTTCATCTAAACTATCTCAATATCGTTCTTCAGATTTAAGTATTGTAGAAAAAATTCTGACCAAACATTTAGGCCCAATTGCAACCGTACTGGTAAAAAAACAGGCCAATAAAAACGCCACAATGGATCAGCTACTGAGCTCTCTTTCCAGTCACATTCCATCAGCAAAAGAACGAGAGAACTTTATGCTTAGCATGGAGACATCTGGTATTTTAAAAAATGATGACAGTGGAATTGAAAGCCAAACTCATAATAGCCAAAACTCTAAAAACTCTAAAAACTCTTCTAATAACAGTCGAAAATTATCTCTTTCTGAAGATGACATGGAAAAACTAACGAAAGAATTAGTCATCTATCTTGGGCCAG
>Ga0316204_10008705_pt1 | contig 13898 bp, 13 predicted proteins | sample 6monrhotite_MG_2_FD_205661 | JGI IMG/M metagenome (GOLD analysis project Ga0316204, IMG submission 205661) | Microbial mat bacterial communities from mineral coupon in-situ incubated in ocean water Damariscotta River, Maine, United States -... | ecosystem: Environmental > Aquatic > Marine >... | reverse complement strand
TCAATCTTATACCGGGATTTACGGGAGACAGTCATGGACGACCAATCAACACCAAGCGTGAGAGAACAAGTCGGAGAGGATGAGTGGAAAACGCGTTGCGATCTTGCAGCACTTTATCGACTAATCCGGACGCATGGCTGGGATGATCTTTTTTTCACCCATATCTCCATGCGCGTGCCTGGCCCTGAGGAACATTTTTTACTGAACCCATTCGGTCTGCTCTATGAAGATGTGACGGCCTCCAACCTCGTGAAGGTTGATCTGGATGGCAATGTGTTGCCGCCGTCGACCTACGGTATCAATCCGGCAGGCTTTACGATCCACTCCGCGATCCATGCGGCGCGCCATGATGTTTCGGTGGCTATGCACCTGCATACTGATTGTGGCGTCGCGGTTGCTGCGCAGAAGGATGGCCTTTTGCCAATCTCGCAACTGGCGATGAATATCATGTCCGACGTGGCCTATCATGACTATGAGGGGTTGGCGCTGGTCGAAGAGGAAAAGGCGAGGCTGGTAGCGGATCTCGGGACGAAAAATGTCATGATATTGCGCAATCACGGCACCCTGTCGGTGGGCAGTCATCCTTTTCAGGCCTATCTGAGGATGTATTTTCTTGAACGTGCATGTAAGATACAAACCATGGCGCAAGGCGGCGGGGAGTTGATCCACTGGGACAAAGCGATGCAGGACAAGGTCTACAAGCAAGGCGAGGAGGGTGTTCTAAACGAATTCTTCCTCGAAATTGCCTGGGCCGCATTGCGCTCGCGTGTGGACCGGGAATCGCCGGGTTACGATCAGTAGTCTTTCTCGGCCTGCTATTGGCGGCACCGTCTGCGTATGGCGGTGCCTGGGTACAGGATAGAGGGCACGGCATCACGATTTCGGGGCTGTTATTGTCAGATGCCGACGCCACTCTCGATCGTGATGGCAATCGACAGGGTGGACTCTATTTTTCGAAATATGAGTCGTCCTTCTATGCCGAATACGGTTTGACGGACCGGCTGACAGTCATTTTGCAGCTGGCCGGGCAGCGTGTCAGTCAGGACAATAATGGCATTACGGATACCGCGGAGGGGCTCGCTGCAAGCCGCGCTGGCGTACAGGCGCAAGTCTTTGAGTTCTCGCGCTGGACGTTTTCCGGTCAGGCATCGCTGGTCATTCCGGGCGGTGGAGAAAACGTAGCTGACCGTCCGCTGGGCGATGGTGCGAATGGCGTTGAGTTCAGAGCATTGGCCGGGCGATCGATAGGCGAAGCTGGTTTTCTTGATCTACAGCTCGCACGAACTTGGCGAGAGGATGATTATCAGGCCGAAACTCGGCTAGATGCCACGCTCGGCTGGCGAATTCGCAAGAATTATCTGGTCCTTGCTCAATCATTTTACATTTCTGCGGATGCCGACCTGGCTCGAAATGGGCGAGAGTTTTCCCAACACAAGGTTCAGTTTTCTGCTGGCCGCCGGATTCGCGGTCGGCAATTGATGATCGGCGCATTCACGACGGTTTCCGGTCGAAATTCGATTGATGAATCCGGCGTTGTGATCAGCTGGTGGCGCGAATTCTAATTATCCCCTTGATAGCCTGTCTCAAACATGAGGTAGGCGATCACGTCACGCCGATCGTCTGGGTCTCTGAGGCCGACAAACGACATGCGATTGCCGGGCAAAAATTCCCGAGGATTTGTCAGCCAGGCGTCCAGCTGTTCGCCGGTCCAGATAAAATCGGCGCTTTCAAGCGTCGTTGAATAGTCGAAATTTTCAGCCATTCCGATTTGACGGCCAAACAGACCATAAAGGTTGGGGCCGACACGGTTTCCGCCGTCTACGGTTACGGTATGACAAGAGCCGCAGCGGCGAAACTGCCGCCGACCTGCGTCATAATTGGCGTCCGAAAAAGGTGCCGGAAGAAAAGAAAGATCTACCGCTTCGGGGGCATCAATGGGAGCTAGTGTCGAGTCGGCATTTGTATCTGTCGTCGCGCTTGGTGATTGCGGGTTTTCATCGCCGCCACACGCCGCCAATATTCCTGATGCCGCAATCAATACAATCAAACGCATCCGAGAAACTCCTCGTCAAAAGATAGTCAGGAGGCTAACTGATATTTTAGGCAAATCCAGAACAGAACACTGGAAATATTGCCGCACCATTTGCCAGGCGTGCTTCTACTGCAAGCTCAACGCCGCAGTGGTTTCTATTTTTCAACCTGCTGAAATCCAGGCGCCACGGTTGACGGAGACACGATGATCCGGCCTGCTGCCTTTAAGGGGAGGGATCACTATGAAAAATGCGATTGAACCGGAGAGCGCTCAATTAAAGATGTTCCTGGAGCTGGGCGATGCGCCGGTCTCCATGCTGAACCTGCTGAAATTCCGAAAGACTGCCGCTTATCCAGATGGGCGGGATGCTAACCTGTCCGGTAAGGAAGCCTACTTCCGCTACGCCATTCCCATGACCAAATTGGTGATGGATGCGGGCGGCACGCTGGACTTCTCGGGCGATGCTTTGCCGCTCCTTATCGGAGAATTGGAAAAGGACTGGGATATGATTGCAATTATGACCTATCCCTCGCCAAAAACGCTTGCGGAAATCAGCCTGACGGCTGCGTTTCAAGAGATCGCGGAGCACCGCAAAGCCGGGCTGGAAGGCCAACTCCTCATACCTTGCCGGATGCCATAACTATGAGCGTTCGGTCTTTCGCTTCCCAATTGATCACCAGTCGGCGTGTTCGTTCTGCAGTTCGACGTTGGCATTTTGCCAAGCGAACGCTTTCGCGGAAGCCCCGAGAGTTACTGGTCTTTCTTGAGCCCGGTGAGGCCTATTCGAGCTTGCTGGCAGACATTGTGCCCGCGCTCGCGAGCCATTATGGCGTGAGTTGGCAGGCTCTGAAGGTCGGCCCGCCGGATAAGTCGGCGGCACCGGAACCGGAATTGTTGGCGGGCTTTGCAGATCGCGATGCGGACGCTTTGCGCGCGATTTATGAAATCTCTAAAACCGATGCCCCGATCGTGGCTGAGGGCGATCCCCTGGCCAACGCCGAGCGCCGTCAATCGCTCGGCCATTATGCCAGCGGGATGATTTGGTTTGAGGGCGAATGGTTTTGGGGCATCGACCGCATTCATCATCTGGAACGTCGGTTGGGCGCGAAAGAAAATGAGCTGATTTATCCACCAATTGCGGAGCCAGACGCCAACAAAGGTGGGGCATTCGAAATGTTCTTCTCATTGCGCAGTCCTTACAGCTATCTGGCAATGATGCGGGCGCCGGACCTCGCCGAGCGCTGGGGAGCCACGCTCACTTTGCGGCCGATCCTGCCGATGGTGATGAGAGCTTTGCCGGTGCCACAGGAAAAGCGGCTTTACATCGTGCGAGACTGCAAACGTGAAGCTGATCGACTGGGCATTCCTTTCGGCAAAATCGAGGACCCGATTGGTGCTGGAGTTGAGCGCGGGTTGGCCATTCTCAATCACGCCATTCCCGACGGGAGGGGCGTAAAGTTCGCGCAGAGTTTCTATCGCGGTGTCTGGTCGGAAGGATTGAATGCCGCAACGGATAGCGGGTTGCGAAAAATGGTCGAGCGAGCCGGGTTGGACTGGTCCTATGCACAGGACGCAATAGACGATGAAAGCTGGCGCAACGCGGTTGAAGCAAATCGACAGGAATTGTTCGGCCGAGGTCTCTGGGGCGTCCCTTCATTTAGCGTCGGCGAGCGCTCAACTTTCGGGCAAGACCGTCTTTGGCAGGTTGGCCAATGGTTGGTGGAAAGCTAGTTTCCAAACGCTCGACCGATGAACCAGAAAACTCCCACACAGGCGAGCGCAGCGATCATCGCTGAGCGGCCCCAATAAAGCGCGCGTTCAGGGGTAAATATTCGCATGATCGCGAGTAAAACCAGTGCAGTGACGACGATGGCGAGTTGCCCCAATTCCACACCGACATTGAAGCTAAGCAGAGATGACAGAAGCTGATCATCGCCCACATTAATCTCAAGCAAAATTCCCGCGAAACCGACGCCGTGAATGAGGCCAAACCCACCGCTGAGGGCAGGAGCCGACAGCTCGATCCGGCCGCCTTGTCCCAACCAATTATAGTAAAACCCTGTCAGGACGATGAGGCCTAACCAGACAGGCCAAGCCAACAATCCTCCAGTCAGCACTGATAGTATGGCAAGGGCTAAGAGGATGGCAGCACCGCCCCACCCAGTTTGCCGAAATTCGGAGGGTTTTGAGAAGGCTGCCTCTGCCGCGATAAACAGAATTGAAAACCCGATCAGGGATTCGATTGCCGGGCCTGGGGGGGCGACCCAGCCCAGAACAGCAAGGGCCAGCGTTACCGAGTGCCCAAGCGTGAAGCCCAATGTCACCATGGTGAGGCGTTTCCAGCCGGTCACAATCAGCATCAGCCCCAGCACAAAGGCCACGTGATCAGGGCCTCCCAGAATATGTTCAAAACCGAGTGTCAGAAATCCGAGCCAGCCAGCAGGACCGGCATGATCATCTTCCGAGAAATTCGCAGTGGTTTGCCCGCGTGACAGAATGCGTTCCTGAATTGCGTCACCGATTTGTAGTCGGACGAAATGAACATGGTTTGCCGAGAGTGGCGAAAAGACCTGCACGTCAATTTCGAGCGCCCCGGTGTGGCCGCAATCCCAGACGCCGCGACCTTCCAGTCTGCCGTCCGTGCGAAGTCGAATTAAGGGCGGGCTGGCTAAAGTACAGGCTGTCTGGCCCCGGCTGACCTGCACGCCATCTATCAGGCGTTGCTGGTAGGCGGATTCCAGACTGATCCTGTCCTCGGATAGAGACAGAAATAGCGTGGCTTGCCGCGCGTCCAGAAAGATTTGACCGACAACACCGGTCTCGGTCACCGCCCAGACCGAATTGGAGCGGCTACGTTCATGGGCATGGGCGGTGCTGGCGCATGTGATCAATAGAGTAAGGCTGAGCAGAAGGCGGATCATTCGTCAGCAAATGGTTGGATCTGGATGTCGGCCTGATGGCGCAGGTCGGCGATATACGCTTCGAGTGCGGCTTCGGCAGCCTGTTCCAGCCATAGCGCTTCGACGCGGCCGCGATGATCATCGAAATTCGGTTGACCGGCAGGCTCAAACTCGATCACCAACAGCCAATGATATCGCCCACCATTTGCAATAGGGCCCGTATTCTGCCCGCCTTCAAGCTCGAGCACGGCAGCGGTCAGGTCTTCGCCGAGATACCGTCGGAGGTCTGTCGCGGTGAGCATACGATTGGGTGGATGGGCGGGAGGACGCGTACGATCGCCATCCGGACTTGCGGCGGATTCCCAATTGATGAGATAGCGGTTTTCCGCAGCGAAATATTCGGGGCTGTTTTCAAACAACGCCCTGAGATCTGCCTCGTCGGCTGTGGTGGTGACGCTGGTTTGCGCAAGATCTATCATCGTCATCACGATAGTGCGCCGGACGGTTGAGGCATTGCGAGGCAGGTCAAGGGCCAGCGCTTGCTGGAACAACAATTCTTCATCGATCAAGCGGTCGAGCGCGCGCCGGGGTGAACCTTCCGGCAAGGCGTTGCGACTGTCATTTGCCATGGCTTCAAGTGCAATTTCGACATCTTCGACGGGTATCGACTGGCCGTTGACGATGGCCGCAACCGGGTTACCGACTTCGACCGGATGGGTTTCTGTCCACAGAACGCTGACCAGGACCATGATACCGCCCGTTAGCGCGCCCAATGCCAACGCCCATTTGGGAAGGGTCATTCGGCTGGCTCGATGATGGCTGCTGGTTGCAAATGAGCGAGATAGATGGGCGAGGACCAGGCGCGGTGCTCAACGTCGGCGATACATTCCTCTTCCATATCCGTCCGGTAGTCGCCAAAGCATGGATTCACTTCGACACACTGGCCACTTTCGTCATAAGTGCAGCGCAGATTATTGCCGTTCACCTGCCCGGAAGGTTCCTGAATGGCCCGCACATAATATAGCGCATCTCGGCCGTTCGTTGCAAAGTCTGGATCGGTGAATTCGACCTCGCAACCTTCGCCCAAATCATTGCAGGGCAGGGTGCGCCAGACATCGTCAATCAGATCATCTACCGGCTCGCCTTCATATGATTGTGGCCGGATGCGAACCACTTCGATCCGAGTGATGAGAAAGCGTTCATTGCCCGGATTATAGCACTCCCCTCGGCAAAGCTGTTGCAGGCGGTCTGGCGTCAACCCACGTACAGAATAATCCGGACAACCCTCGTTCTGGCGCAGTGAGCCTGCGGCGCGAACCCTGAAAACCGGATTATCGACCATTTCAGCCTCTGCACCCATCCCGGCAAGACTGCCTCCGTCTTCGCCCACGAGATCAAACCACAAAAGTTGGCGGAGACCGGATGTTGCATAAACTTGGCGGTTCTCCAGCGCATTCCAGACGCCATCACGCGAACGTTCACTGACATGAGCCGCAACAAGCCCTCCGCCTGTGAAAAAGCTCGCCTGACGTTCGATTTCCGTCATCTGGAAGCCGGCATTACGGATGAGATCTTCGCGGGTGATCCGTAGTGATCGGGCGGGCGCGCTATCGTCCGGCGGCAAGATGCGCTCGGCCACGTTTTGACTGTCAGCTCCACCAGAGTCGGTCATGTAGTGACGCGCAAAAGGTTTATAGCCAATGCCCGGACGAGCCGTGTGCGTATCGGAGGAGCCAATAAAGCCCCAACGGAAGCGGTATTGCTCGCCATCATCATCAAAATTTGTAATCGCCAGCCCGTATTGAACGCTGGTGGTCGGGTTCAAATTGAAGGCGGGCATGAAGCAATCTTGGCATTGGCCTGCGTCGAGCCAATCCTCGACCCTTTCGCCCTCCACGACTAAATGCCCGGCGAGCCCCACAAAGGCTGCGTTATTCCGGGCTTCAGCCGCGCGGTCTGCGCAGACGCTTTCGGTTTCGCCTTCGGCTCGGCACCGCTCTTCGATGATTTCACCGGCTTGCCAGCAGGAGGGGAGGAAATTGTCGCTGGGAGCGGGACAGGAAAAATCGTCGGGATCTCCGTCCACTGGTCGCCATGACCTGTATTCTTCTGAATTGCCATGCCCGGAATAAATCTCGATCAGGCGCATGAGTTCCGGAAACTCTGACAATTCCAACTGCTTGTCCCAACTTGTGCCGGGTGGGGTATAGAAACCCCATGCAGAACCGTGCGGGATGATCAATGGATCAAGCCCTTGATCCAGCAGGCGTGCCACCAATTCGCCAGGCGTTGCGGCGATTTCGTAACAATCTCGTGGGAGTTCGCCAGAAGGTGTCTGTGCATCGCACAACGGAACATCCCGGACATCCTGAACAAAGCGTCCAAAATCATAATAATTTTGACGATTAGCCAAATCGAGAAAGGCAATTTCTGGCGGGAGCATGGCTTGGGCGTTGTCGCGTAATGCCCTGACTGTGACGCCGGCCGCGGCAATCGGTCGGGCGGCGATCTCATCCGGATCGAGCGTTCGGAAAATGACGTTCTTATGGCCATAGTGATCGTCGGGAAGAGCCCCGACCTGTGTCCATTCAAAGCCGACAAACGGAATTACGTCGGGAATGCCATCCGCGTTTGAACGCAACGCGCATTGCTGGACGGTATCAATGATTTGCGACCAACGCGTCGGCGTGAGCGCTTCTGCGTGATCGGTTGAGGCCCAAAAATCGAGGGCCGAACAATAGCGTGCAAAATCGCAGGCATCGGCGACCGGATTGGCGCCCTCACCACGAAGCAGCGGCAAGGCCCAAACAAAGGCGTCAGTGGAGAAGGTCGAGTGGACGTGCAAGTCACCGAACAGAATTTCTGTATCGGGCGATTCGTTCAACGCTTCGGCAGCCGTCTGGATTCCGGCGATACGCTCTTCGATGGCATTTTGCGGAACAGCATCGCCCGTTATTTCGCCGGGCCCGCGCGGCTGACCGTGCCAACCCTGCATGACACCAACGATGTAGAGGCCCATCGCCAGGGCAATTGCCGCGGCGATGCCGCCGCCGATCAGAATATAACGCATGAAAAATCCCCCTGATGAGAGAAGCCTATACGTGATCTGCGTGGAGCCAAAATAGAAACTTTGCCGACAGTAGCTGGGTCATGAGAGTGTTGTCCCAAAGAAAAACGCCGCCGGGAATGTCCCGACGGCGCCTCTCAGTCTTCAGTTGATGCTAGCGCGAATAGAGCTCGGAAATCGAGAGTGTCGCGTTTGCAGTTGATGAGCCATACGTGCCCACCCAGATGTCATACTGGCCAGTGATTGGGGCCATGCGCAGCAAAGGGTTTAGCCCTTCATTGCCGCTGTCATCATCGCAATGCCAATTGCCATTGGGATCATTAATGACGAGCGTTGTGTCCGAGTTGGATCCAGCCGAGAAATAAAGCTCGGGGAAAGATCCGCCAGCAAAATGCAGGCGAACATCCGGCGCGTCAGCCACAAATCCGGCGCATTGACCATTGCTCCAATCAGACGCGCTGTTCGAGCCACCGGCAATTACCTGAACTTCAAACGGATCTGGCGTGAAACCTGAGCGAAGCGTGTAGGTGCCGTAAGCCGGATTCAGCGAATAATCCGGACCTGATTGACGGGGTGGTCGTGGAGGAGGGTTTCCTCTTACCGGCGCGCTGCCGTAAGGCAATTCGGAAACCGCCAAACTGGCTGGTGCCGTATTGCGCCCGTATGTGCCCACCCAGATGTCGTACTGGCCGCTGATTGGTGTCAGTTCGATCAATGGATTAAGTCCATCACCACCATCATCATTACACCACCAATCACCATTGGGGTCGTTGACGATCAATGTGGTGTCCGCATCTGAGTCTGCGGAGAAGTTGATCCGGTTGAAGGACCCGCCGGTAAAGTTGATGCGAATGTCGGGGGCCGCTGCCGCATATCCGCGGCATTCATTGTTGGTCATGGCCGCAACATCGCTATTGCCGCCTGCAACAACCTGAAAGGTCTGCGGATCAGGTAGGAAACCCGAACGCAGATTGTAGGTGCCGTAAGTTGGGTTCAGATTGTAGTTAGGCCCCGCTGCTGGGGCTGGCGCGCTGCCATAAGGCAACTCGGAAACCGCCAGAGTCGCCTGAGCGTTGCCCGAGCTGTAAGTGCCAACCCAAATGTCATACTGACCGCTGATCGGTGTCAGCACGATCAATGGGTTCAGACCGTTTCCGCCGTCGTCATCGCAAAACCAGTTGCCGTTTGGATCATTGACGATCAGCGTGGTGTCGGTGTCAGAAAAGGCTGAGAAATTGATTTCGCTGAATGACCCGCCGGTGAAATTGATTCTCACGTCAGGTGCATTAGCGGCAAAACCGCGGCACTGACCGCCGAGTGTGTTGGCGGTATTGATTGGGCCGCCAGCGACGATGTTGATCGTTTGCGGATCAGGTAAGAAGCCGGACTGGAGATTATAGGTTCCGTACGTCGGATTCAGACCGAAGTTCTGTGCCATGGCTGGTGCCGTTAAGCACGCTGTAGATAAAAGCGCCGCGCCAAGCGCAACATAATGATTTCGCATTTATATTTCCCCGAAAATAAGAACTCACTCGCAGCGCGATTATGAACCAGAATTCAGAATTGGCAATAAAATAAAGATTCTCAACCGTGGCGAGAGCGTCGTGATGAGGGATGTGGGGTGAGATTCTTTAATCTAGGAAATGGTGCCGGCTGAGGGACTCGAACCCCCGACCACCTGATTACAAATCAGGTGCTCTACCAGCTGAGCTAAGCCGGCTCGCTGTTGGGCGATGCTTATAGCGAAGAGATGCCCGCCTGCAAGCGGGCATCGCTGAAATGGGTCAGAAGAAGCTGATAATCGCGCCTGCCAGAAGATAGGCGACAAGCTGGTTTCCGAAGTGAATTATGGTGAGTTCGAGATTTTGCTTTTCATAAATATGCGCCAGCAGGGCTGTGGTCGCACTGAAAAATAACCAGACAAGGAAGGCGATTTTCAATGACGCCAACAAGCCGACGGCACCGGACCAACCCAGAACTGTTGAAATACCAATTGCAGCAATCAGCGAATTCGTCAGTCCTTTAGCCATCATGACAGGCATGTTTACATCGCCCATCGTTTCAGGCGTGAAGCCGTTAAGTTCCATCCAGCGCTTGCCAAAAAGCGGCCCGTACCAGAGAAACCCGACGACCATAAAGCCAAACATCGCCAAAAGGACTGCGATGATATTGATGCCGAGTATGTCCATGCTCTTTTCTCCCTAGGCTTTCGCGCGTATGTCTCGCGCATGAATCGGGCCCGACCCGGACAGGGTTCGTGCCGCAGGCGAAAACCCTAAGCACAGATTGCAAACAAGGCGAAACGAAATATGGCCCGGTATCTGATCACAAGTGCGCTACCTTATATCAACGGGGTGAAGCATCTCGGCAATCTGGCCGGATCCATGTTGCCAGCCGATGTCTATTCGCGCTTTCAGCGCCTGCGCGGCCATGATGTTCTTTACATTTGTGCGACCGATGAACACGGCACGCCTGCTGAGTTGGCCGCCGCATCTGAAGGTATGAATGTTCGCGCCTATTGCGACAGGGAACATGAAATACAGCGCATGTCCGGCGAGGGATTCTCGCTGAGCTATGATTATTTTGGCCGGACCTCAAGCGCGTCTACCCATCGATTGACTCAGCATTTTGCGGGCGCGTTGGAAGATAAGGGATTGATCGAAGAGCGCACAGATAATCAGGTTTATTCGGTTGATGATCGACGCTTTTTGCCCGACCGATATGTCGAAGGCATCTGTCCGCATTGCGACTTTGAACGGGCGCGCGGCGACCAGTGCGATAATTGCGGGCGTCTGTTGGAACCGACAGACCTGAAAGAGCCGTATTCGAAGATATCCGGATCGAAAAATATTGAAGTTCGTGAAACGACCCACCTTTATTTGTTGCAAACGAAGATGGAGCCGAAAATCCGCGAATGGGTGGGCAACGCCGCGGACAAATGGCCGTCTCTGGCTGTGTCGATCGCGAATAAGTGGCTGGATGAAGGTCTGCGCGATCGTTCCATCACTCGCGACCTTGCCTGGGGCGTACCAGTGGCGCGCGACGGTGTTGTGCGGGCGGGTTTTGACGAAAAAGTCTTCTACGTCTGGTTCGATGCGCCCATCGGATATATCGGCGCGACCGAAGAGTGGGCGGACGCCAATGGGGGTGATTGGGAGAGTTGGTGGCGGACAGATAAGGGTGCGGATGACGTCACTTATGTCCAGTTTATGGGCAAGGATAACGTTGCTTTTCATACGGTCAGTTTCCCCGCGACCATTCTGGGTTCTCAAGAGCCATGGAAGACGGTGGACCGTCTCAAGGCCTTTAACTGGCTCAACTGGTATGGAGGCAAATTTTCGACCTCCGAAAAGCGCGGTGTATTTATGGATACGGCGCTGGAATTGCTGCCGGCGGATTACTGGCGCTGGTATCTTACGGCGAATGCGCCGGAAGGCTCGGACACGCAGTTTACGTGGGAGCATTTTCAAGCCTGCGTAAACAAAGACCTTGCCGATGTGTTGGGCAATTTCATCAACCGAATTTTGCGCTTCACCAAATCGCGTTTTGAAGGGCAAGTTCCCAGCGGTGGCGAGACCGGCGAGCACGAAGCCTGGCTGGCGCGCGAAGTCGATGAACGCCTGGCTGCGATTGCGGACAATTACGAGGCCATGCGCTTTCGTCCGGCCGCCGCCGAGACCCGTGCTCTATGGGCTGCAGGTAATGAATACCTGACCCGCGCGGCGCCGTGGACGCATTTCAAGACCGACCCGATTAAAGCCGCTGTGGGTGTACGCACGGCGCTCAATTTCGCGGTTCTGATGGGCATTGCGGCCCAGCCGATCATCCCGAATGCGGCAAAGACAATTCTCGATTGTCTGGGTGTGCCAGACGAGAATCGTAACTGGCCGAATGAGCCGGCGAAAGATCTTTTTGATGTCTTGCCGCATGGCCTGGATGTGACCGCGCCGGATGTTCTTTTCGCCAAGATTGATGACGATACTGTGGTCGAATGGACCGAGCGCTTTGGTGGTGAGGGCAGTTAGTCCCAGTCTCGGCGGCTGAGCCAGACGATCATGGCGGCGAGGGCGACGAGGCCGCCAATTCCGCCGATAGCCATCGCCAGAAGACCTCGCTCCGGTTCGCTGGCCAGCACATTCACCGGCATCAACCAGGGAAAAACCAGCCCCCAGCGAGAGGACGTCGCGGCGACCGCCACGAACGTCCCGCCAATGCCCACGGAAACCGGCAGGGCGAAGCTGGAGAAACGCAAGGCGATTGCGAGTTGGAACGCCGTCACCAGAAGGCTCGCCACCCACATTTTCAAGAGAATGGTGAAGACTTGGCCATAGGGCGGCATGCCCTCCAGAGCTTCTGCGGGCATGAGTATGCCGCCGATATGGCCCGAGGCGAAAATCGCCAGCCCGACCAACAGGCTGGTCGCGCCCATTAGCACAAAAGCAATCAGGCCCTTGGACAGGAATATCTGCCAGCGAGGCGTGCCCGTGGCGAGGACGTGGGACCAAACGCCTGTTGAATGCTCCAGTTGGGCGAGGAGGGCGGTGAGGCCGGTCGCCGTCATGGGCAAGAGGAAATAGGACCAGATGGCGGTGCCGGAGATGGCTGTGCGCAGCCAATCGTCCGCGCCATTGCCGGAGATGATAACAAGCACGCCCAGCACGGCCATCATCACCGGCGAGACGGCCATCACCAGCAAGACCAGTGAGCGGCGCAGCTTTATGAGGTCTGCGACAAGGACACCGATCATTCTGTCTCTCCCGTTAGCGACAGGAATATATCTTCCAGCGCGGGTGGCTTGATGGATAGCCCGGTCACGGAAAGCCCCGCTTCGACCAAGCGCCGGTTGATATCGGCGGCTTCGGCCTCGTTCACGCCCGGCAGGACCAGCATTGCACCTGATAGCGTTGCCCCGGGGCCTAGAAGCGATAAGGCGCGCGCGGGGTCAGCGACGCGGATTTCCAGTCGGTGTGGGGCGGTTTGGATCAAATCCGGCAATGTGCCTTCAAATAACAGCCGTCCGCGATTCATCACGCCAACATGGCTGGCCATCTGCTCGACCTCGCTCAGCATGTGGCTGGACACCAGAATGGTCGTACCAAAGCGCGCTGGCGCATCGGCAATCAATTGTCGGATTTCGCGGATGCCCGCCGGGTCTAATCCGTTGGTTGGCTCGTCCAGTATCAGAAGCTCGGGCTCGCCCAAAAGTGCGCGGGCGATGCCCAGCCTTTGCCGCATGCCGAGGGAATATTCACCAGCCCGACGACTGGCGTCTTTTTCAAGATCCACAATCGCCAGAACACGGTCGATCTCGCGCGTGTCGATGCCGCGCAGATGGCAGGTAACAGCCAGATTCTGGCGTCCGGTCAGGTTGAGATAAAGCGCCGGGGTTTCAACGATGGAGCCCACGCGGGCGAGGGCTTCGCGGCGCTGAGTGGACAGGTCGTGACCGGCAATACGGATCGTTCCGGTATCGCGGCGAATGAGCCCCAGCAACATGCGAATCGTGGTGGTTTTGCCTGCACCATTTGGCCCCAGAAAGCCGAAAATCTGGCCACGTTCCACACACAGGCTCAGATCGTCCACCGCGGTCAAATCGCCATAATGGCGACTGAGCTGTTCAGTCTCGATAATCGGATCACTCATAGAGCACAGTTTAAGCCGGACTCGGAGCCAGACAGCAAGTTTGGAGCGCCGAAGGCGGCGATATTTCGCGGTAGAAAATTATCGAGTCGGTCTTTGGCCAAAGACGGGGGAGAGTGCCCTGAGCTGCACGTTCGTTGCTTGCGTCAAGGCACTGCGCCGTCCGGCTGTGCAGCCGGTGCGGGTACCGGCGGCCGCTGGCAAGCCGATTCGGTTCAGCCGGGCGAAGAGTCGGATTCTGAAGGCATCGAATGAATCA
>Ga0316204_10008701_pt1 | contig 13906 bp, 18 predicted proteins | sample 6monrhotite_MG_2_FD_205661 | JGI IMG/M metagenome (GOLD analysis project Ga0316204, IMG submission 205661) | Microbial mat bacterial communities from mineral coupon in-situ incubated in ocean water Damariscotta River, Maine, United States -... | ecosystem: Environmental > Aquatic > Marine >... | reverse complement strand
CGCTGACCTGGAACCGCATGTACCTCATCTTTTTCTGTATCGCGGTGTTTATGGTGCTGATCGCCATCATGAAAAAAACGCCACTGGGTTTGCAGGTGCGAGCGGTCTCGCAAAATCGCACCATGGCTCGTGCCATGGGTGTGCGCTCTGACTGGGTGGATGCTCTGACTTTTGGCCTCGGTGCCGGTATCGCCGGCATTGCCGGTGTGGGCCTGAGTTTGTTGACCAATGTTGGCCCTAACCTGGGGCAAGCTTACATTATTGATTCATTTATGGTCGTAGTCTTCGGTGGCGTCGGCAATCTATGGGGCACCTTGGTGGCGGGCCTAAGTCTCGGTGTGGCCAATAAGATCATGGAACCGTGGGCCGGGGCCGTGCTGGCCAAAATCCTGGTGCTGGTCTTCATTATTTTGTTTATCCAGAAGCGGCCAAAAGGGTTGTTTCCACAACGCGGTCGTGCATCGGAGGATTAATCGTGCTGACTTCAAGATTTATACACGACGACAAAGCAGGGCAGTGGTTTCTGGGTATCTTGCTGGTGATAGGTATCGTGGTGCCTATTCTAAACTTGCTAGTACCACCCGATAGTCTGTTCCATTTTTCAACATACAACGTCACGCTGCTGGGCAAGTATTTAACCTATGCTTTGCTGGCCATTGCTGTCGATCTGGTGTGGGGTTACCTGGGCATACTTAGCTTGGGCCACGCTGCCTTTTTCGCTTTGGGTGGTTATGCCATGGGCATGTATTTGATGCTCCAGATCGGTGATCGTGGTGTCTACGGCAATCCTGATCTGCCCGATTTTATGGTCTTTCTCAACTGGCAGGAACTGCCCTGGTTTTGGCACGGCTTCGATATGTTCTGGTTTGCCATGGTGATGGTGATGGTGGTGCCGGGTGTGTTGGCGTATATCTTCGGGTATCTGGCATTTCGCTCACGGGTGTCGGGCGTTTATTTATCCATCATTACTCAGGCCCTGACTTATGCGTTGATGCTGGCCTTTTTTCGCAATGAAATGGGCTTTGGTGGCAATAACGGCCTCACCGACTTTAAAGATATTTTGGGCTTTAGCCTGCGCGAGGACAGCACCCGCATTGGTCTGTTCCTAGCGTCGGCTTTAGCGTTGGCGCTGGGTTATCTGGCATCGCGCTATATCGTCAGCTCCCGCTTAGGTTTGGCCTGTGTCGCCATCCGTGATGCAGAAAGTCGCAGCCGTTTCATCGGATACCGGGTGGATAAAATCAAGCTGTGGGTGTTTACCTTTTCAGCCGTGCTGGCTGGCATTGCCGGTGCGCTGTATGTGCCGCAAGTCGGTATTATTAATCCCGGTGAATTTTCGCCGCTCAACTCCATTGAGCTGATTATCTGGGTCGCCATCGGTGGGCGCGCCACGCTGTATGGCGCTGTGATCGGTGCCTTGCTGGTGAATTATTCGAAAAGCTATTTTACCGCTGCATTGCCGGAGATTTGGTTGTTTGCACTGGGGGCCTTGTTTGTCCTTGTTACCTTATATCTACCGAAAGGGATTGCCGGTTTGAAGAAACGTCGGGAGGCAAACGCATGACCTTGTCTCATACGTTAAAAAGCTTTCGTCAGCGGGATCAGGTGTTTGATTTCCTGGTGCCACCCCAGCCCCCCAAGTTGGACTTGAGCCATAACATCATTTTGTACCTTGAAGGGGTTAACAAAAGCTTTGATGGGTTTAAGGCCATCAATGATCTTAATCTCTATATCGAAGCTGGAGAGCTGCGTTGCATTATCGGCCCCAATGGTGCAGGTAAATCCACCATGATGGACATCATTACGGGTGGAACCCGGCCAGACACTGGCCAGGTTTGGTTCGGTCAACGCTTGAATCTGTTGGAGATGGACGAGCCGCAAATCGCGGAGGCGGGCATCGGGCGCAAATTCCAAAAACCTACCGTGTTTGAATCGCTGACGGTGTTCCAAAATCTAGAACTGGCCATGGCCCAGGATCGACGCGTGTTGTCATTGCTGCGTGCCCGACTCAGCGCTGAGCAGCGCGATCACATTAATGAAGTGCTGGAGACTATCAACCTAAAAGATCTGCAGCATGACTCGGCGTCTAAACTGTCTCATGGCCAAAAGCAGTGGTTGGAAATCGGTATGTTGTTGATGCAAAAACCGGCTTTGTTGTTGGTGGACGAGCCCGTGGCCGGTATGACCCACCAAGAGATGGATCGTACCGCTGAATTGCTGATTTCTCTAGCAGGTAAACATTCCGTGGTGGTGGTCGAGCATGACATGGATTTTGTCCGCTCCATCGCCCGTACGGTCACGGTGTTACACCAGGGCAGTGTGTTATCGGAGGGGCGCATGGATCAGGTGCAAAACGATCCTCGGGTCAAAGAAGTGTATCTGGGGGAAGACGGATGTTAAGCATCACTGGACTGAACCAATTTTATGGTCAAAGTCACACGCTGTGGGACATCGATCTTGAAATTACACCCGGCGAATGTACCTGTTTGATGGGGCGTAACGGTGTTGGCAAAACAACCTTGCTCAACTGCATCATGGGTGAGCTGAGCATCGAATCGGGCCAGATCGATTATCAGGCATTGCCGTTGCATAAGATGCGCATGGAGCAGCGCGCCCGTAAGGGCATCGGTTATGTGCCTCAGGGTAGACAGATATTTCCACTGTTGAGCGTGGAGGAAAATTTAAAAATCGGCCTCAGTGCTCGCTCTGATGGTCTGCGCCAGATTCCCGAATTTATTTATGAACTGTTTCCTGTGTTAAAAGATATGCGCCAGCGTCGCGGTGGTGACTTATCGGGTGGGCAACAACAACAACTGGCCATTGGCCGCGCCCTGGTGCTTGATCCAAAACTACTGATTCTGGATGAACCCACCGAAGGCATCCAGCCCAACGTTGTCGCCGAGATTGGCGATGTAATACGCAAGCTCAATCGCGACATCGGCCTGACCGTGCTGCTGGTGGAGCAGAAACTACCCTTTGTGCGCAAGGTCGCCGATCGTTTTTACATTCTTGATCGCGGTCGTCGCGTGGCCAATGGTAAGATTGACGAACTGAGTGATGAGTTGGTCAAGGAGTATCTAACGGTATGAGTGCGGTGGTGCCTAGTGAGACACAGACAGGTTGGCAGGCGCAGTTGGCACTGGGCTTTGAGCAGCGGTCTCTGGGTACGGTACTGAAGCACACCCGCCATCTTGGCCCCTTGCGGGTACAGCGGCCGTTCTATCCGGAGGACGGTTTGCCTCATGTCTACCTGCTACACCCCCCCGGTGGGGTAGCGGGCAGTGACCGGCTTGATATCACCGTAACCATGCAATCCAACAGCCATGCTTTGCTGACCAGTCCGGGCTCAACCAAGTTTTACCGCAGTGCCGGTGCCACGGCTCAGGTGAGGCAACAGCTGGTGGTGGCGCAGGGTGCTAGCCTGGAATGGTTTCCGCAGGAAAATATCCTCTTCCCCGGCGCACGGCTCAACAGTCAAAGCCGTATCGAACTGAGTGGCGATGCCTGCTTTATGGGTTGGGATATCAACTGTCTCGGGCGGCCCAGCAATGGAGAAATATTTGATCACGGCCAGCTCTATAGCCGCTTGGCGCTCTACCGCGACCAACAACCCCTGTTGATCGAATGCCAGCGCGTGACAGATCAAGCTGGCTTGCATTCAGCCACGGGGCTGCGCAGCTTTCCCATGCAAGCGATCTTCCTGGCGACACCCTGTGACGAGTCACACCTCGCGCTGGTTCGAGGCGCACTGGCGACAAACCCTGCTGATTTTCCCATTGCTGCCACCCTGGTGGATGGCCTGCTTGTGGTGCGTGCCCTCGGCCATCAAACTGAAGCCTTGCAACAACAATTGATTCCCTTGTGGCAGGCGCTAAGACCGCTGTTACTGAAGCGGCCCGCCGTTGTACCGCGCATTTGGGCGACCTAACAATTAAGGAATAACGATGGAACTGACTCCACGCGAAAAAGATAAATTACTTATTTTTACCGCTGCGCTGCTGGCCGAACGCCGCTTGCAACGGGGCTTGAAACTCAATTATCCCGAAGCCGTTGCGCTGATCACGGCAGCGATTATGGAAGGGGCCCGTGACGGCAAGACCGTGGCCGAGCTGATGAATGAAGGTCGTCAAGTATTGCAGGCCGACCAGGTGATGGAGGGGGTCGCTGAAATGATCCACGACGTGCAGGTGGAAGCCACCTTTCCTGATGGCACCAAGCTGGTCACTGTGCACAACCCCATCGTTTAGGAGGCCTTGATGAAACCCGGCGAAATAAAAACACTCGATGGCGAAATCGAAATCAATGCAGGCTGTGACACTTACACCGTAGAGGTGGCCAATACCGGCGACCGGCCGGTGCAGGTGGGTTCTCATTACCACTTTTATGAAACTAACCCCGCGTTGGTATTTGAACGTGAAAACACACGTGGTTGTCGGCTTAACATTCCGGCCGGCACCGCCGTGCGTTTTGAACCCGGCCAACGTCGTACTGTGGAATTGGTAGCCTTTGGCGGTGAGCGCAAGATCTACGGCTTTCGCGGCGACATCATGGGTCAACTGGAGGACTGAATATGGCGAGTATCTCAAGACAGGCCTACGCGGAAATGTTTGGCCCCACCACTGGCGATAAACTGCGTCTGGCTGATACCGAGTTGTGGGTAGAAGTGGAAAAGGATTTCACCCGCTACGGCGATGAGGTCAAATTCGGCGGAGGCAAGGTGATTCGTGATGGCATGGGGCAATCCCAGGCCTGCGCCGCCGAGGTGGTGGATTTGGTGATTACCAACGCCTTGATTATCGACCACTGGGGCATCGTCAAAGCCGATGTCGGGATTAACGATGGCCGCATTGCCGCCATTGGTAAAGCCGGCAATCCCGATGTGCAGGATGGCGTCGATATTGTTATCGGCCCAGGCACCGACGTGATTGCCGGGGAGGGTAAAATTCTTACCGCTGGCGGCATCGATTCCCATATTCATTTCATCTGCCCACAACAGATCGAAGAGGCACTCGCCTCAGGGGTGACGACCATGCTCGGTGGGGGCACCGGCCCGTCCACTGGCACCAATGCCACCACCTGTACGCCGGGGCCATGGAATATGCATCGCATGTTACAGGCCGCCGATGCCTTTCCGATGAACCTGGGCTTTCTTGGTAAGGGCAACGCCAGCCTGCCGCAGCCGTTGGCGGAACAAATCGAGGCGGGTGCCGTTGGCCTGAAACTGCACGAGGATTGGGGCACCACACCGGCCTCTATCGACAATTGCCTGAGTGTGGCGGATGCATTTGACGTGCAGGTCGCCATTCATACCGACACCCTCAATGAGTCAGGGTTTGTGCAGGACACCGTTGCCGCGTTTAAGGATCGCACTATCCACACCTACCATACCGAGGGTGCTGGCGGTGGTCATGCGCCGGACATCATCACCGTCTGCGGCCTGCCCAACGTGCTGCCATCATCCACCAATCCAACTCGGCCCTATACGATTAACACGGTGGACGAGCACCTCGATATGCTCATGGTCTGCCATCACCTCGACCCTGCGATTGCCGAGGATGTGGCGTTTGCCGAGTCACGTATTCGCCGCGAAACCATCGCCGCCGAAGACATCTTTCACGATCTTGGCGCGTTTTCCATGATCTCATCGGATTCCCAGGCGATGGGTCGGGTAGGGGAAGTGATCATGCGCACCTGGCAGACGGCCCATAAAATGAAAGTTCAGCGCGGTAGCCTGGATGGCGATGGCGCTTTTAAAGATAACAACCGGGTGAAACGCTACGTCGCCAAATACACTATCAATCCAGCCTTGGCCCACGGTATCAGTCACGAGGTCGGCTCGGTTGAAGTGGGTAAACTGGCTGATCTGGTATTGTGGAATCCGGCCTTTTTCGGTGTTAAACCGACCCTGATTATCAAGGGCGGCATGATTGCTTATGCCGCGATGGGTGATCCCAATGCCTCCATCCCCACACCCCAGCCCGTGCATTATCGTCCCATGTTCGGCAGTTATGGCAAAGCCCGCAACCAGACCAGCATGACCTTTATTTCAGCCGCAGCAAAAGATGCCGGTGTGCCGGAGCAGCTTGGGCTAGCTAATTTGATCGGTGTGAGCCGCGGTAATCGCACGGTGAAAAAATCGGACATGATCCATAACAGCTACCAACCCCATGTTGAGGTGGACTCACAAACCTATGAAGTGCGCGCTGATGGTGAATTATTGACCTGCGAACCCGCTGAAGAGTTGCCCATGGCACAACGTTATTTTTTGTTTTGATGATGATTCAACTGACTCACATTTTACCGCCCAACAGTCGGACTCAAGACGCCAGCGTCAGCCTGACGATTGAGCAGCGGGTGCGCAGCCGCTTGCGTGTGATGCTTGATGATGGTCGGGAGGCGGGCTTGTTTCTGGAGCGAGGTCGTTTACTGCGAGGCGGTGAGTTACTCAGTAATGATGAAGGCTTTGTCGTTAAAATCATTGCTGCGCCTGAAACCGTATCAACAGTGCACTGTGATGATTTAACCTTGTTGGCCAAGGCGGCCTACCACCTCGGCAATCGTCATGTCCCCCTGCAAGTAGAAAACGGCTGGCTACGCTATCAACATGACCATGTGCTGGACGCCATGCTCGAACAAATGGGGCTTAATGTTCAAATCGAACAAGCCCCATTTGAGCCTGAAGCTGGGGCTTATCAGCAAATGGCAGGTGCAGGGCACCACTCACATGAGCACTGACATGCTGGCGCGCTTACGCTTGTTTCAAATCATTAGCCCGTCACTCCCCATCGGCGGTTTTACCTATTCGCAAGGCATGGAGTGGGCGGTGGAATGTGGTTGGTTGGCGACGGAAGATGATACAAAGCGTTGGCTCCAGTCAGCATTAAATGACAGTTTGGTTTATTTAGAGTTGCCCGTCATTAAACGTCTATACGAAGCGGCGGAAAACGATTCGGCAAAACAGTTTAGTGAATGGAGCCAGTACTTGTTGGCGAGCCGTGAAACCTCTGAATTAAGAATGGAAGAACGCAACCGGGCGCGGGCCTTTTACCAGCTGCTGTGCAAACTGCCGCAGTGGTCCGAGGATGCTGCGCTGGAGCAATACCAAGCGGGTATGTTAATGAGCCAAAGTGCCGGATTTGCATTGGCGGGAAAACAGTGGCGCGTGCCGCTGGATGAGTTGCTTGCAGGCTTCACTTGGGCCTGGTTGGAAAACGCTGTCAACGCGGCCATCAAACTGGTCCCTTTGGGCCAAACTGCTGGCCAGGCAATGTTGTATCAATTGTCAGAACAGATTCCATCGATTATTGAAACAGCGGTCAAACTCGATGATGACGAGTTGGGTGTCAGCACCGCCGCTTTGGCCATCGCTAGCAGTTTGCATGAAACCCAATACTGTCGTTTATTTCGTTCATGAATGGAGCAATAATGCATAATAATGCCCCTTTAAGAGTAGGTGTAGGTGGCCCGGTTGGCTCTGGAAAAACGGCCCTACTGGAACAACTTTGCAAAGCCATGCGTCATGACTACAGCATCGCTGTGGTGACCAACGACATCTACACGCGCGAAGATCAACAAATACTTACCGAAGCCCAGGCGCTGGAGCCAGAAAGAATTGTCGGCGTGGAAACCGGCGGCTGCCCCCATACCGCCATACGCGAAGACGCCTCAATGAACCTGGCTGCCGTCGAAGATTTATCTGCCCGGTTTAATGACCTGGATATTATCTTCATAGAAAGTGGCGGCGATAACCTCAGCGCCACCTTCAGCCCCGAATTGGCGGACCTCACTATCTATGTGATCGACGTTGCTTCCGGTGAAAAAATACCGCGCAAAGGCGGACCGGGAATAACCAAATCAGACCTGCTCGTGATTAACAAAATCGATCTGGCCGAGCTGGTAGGTGCCTCACTGGAAGTGATGGACAGAGATACCAAACGCATGCGCGTTAACAAGCCCTATGTCTTTACCCAGTTAAAAAGCAAGGAAGGTTTGGATGAGGTGCTTCAGTTTCTCAAAACCGAAGGCATGCTGCGTCTCTAATACTTGATATTCAATGACCGCTTTATCTATGAAGCAGTCAGTGACGAGGTAGGTGATGAATGACTCCAGCTGGCTGCTAGCTGGCAGCGAGAATATCTCTCTATTCCATACTATTTACAGCGTTAGATTAAGTGATATAACTTCTGTATTCAAAGAAGTATCAGCCTAGAAAACTTACAGTCTAAAATAATACATGGGTTTTCAGGTGGGGATGTCGAAGGGAAAGCTAAACTAATTCAGTTAGAAAATGATTATCTGGCTACGGTGTCTGCTAGATATAGTTACCATTTTGGCTACGAAGGGCTATTGGCCTAGAGTTTCAATTTCTTCCACCCCAACTAAACCTCTGCAGTATTCTCCAGACAATAAAAAACCCGCGAAAGCTGGTTGGCTTTGCGGGTTTTTTCGGTCCTTGTGAGACCTGTTGTTGGTGGAGGCGGCGGGAATTGAACCCGCGTCCGAAAATACTCTGCCGTCAGCTCTACATGTTTATCCAGTCTATTGATTTAACGGCTAGCTACCCGACGGGCAGGGAAAACTAACAGCGAGTCTGTAGGGTTTTAACGAATCAGTACCAGACTGACGTCATCGCGATCTTGTATGAGTCGACCCCGGTGATCTGAGCGTACAAGCACACATCAGGCCGAGGGCACCCAACTGGGTATTAAGCAGCTAGTGCGTAGTTGTCTTCGTTGGCAACTATAAAGTTTGCGAATAGATTTACGAGGTATTTCGCACCTCGACATGCACTTCGGGTTTTGCAATCTCCGTCGAAACCAAGTCGCCCCCGTGTGAAGTTCGACATTGTATAGCAAGCATTGGTTCCCGACTAGCATTTACGTGTTTGTTTGGGTTTTTGTTGCCTGGGTGAGGCTTTCTTTGACGTGGCGGGTGGCGAGTACGGGGAGGAAGGTTTTGATTTGGGCGTTGGATTGCAGTTTGTTAAGTTCTGCTTCGTAGAGTTCTTTGATGACACTTTCGCTGGTGGCGTACTGTTTTGCGAGTGCTTGAATGGTGGAATCTTGTTTGCTGGCGTTTGGCGTAGTCATAGTTTCTCCGTACTGCTTTTATTATTAGGAGACTTCCTTGCATCCTGGTTGGGATTGCGGTGTTAGCGAGTTTGGTGGCTAACAGGGTCTATGTAGCGATCCTTACTTGGGCAGATAGTGGCACGTTTTTGGGTGGGTTGTCTTGTTCGTTATGGGGGAACTCGACGAGCGGTATTTTTTGTTAAATACCTAGGTTTTTAGGGTGGATTAGCTGGGTGAGTTTGCCTGATTGGGGTTGTAGGTCGTTCCAGTGATCAGGGAGTTGGATCTGGGCTAGGGCGGCTGGTGGCATGAGTTCACCGTGACTGGGATTGGTAATGTGCTTGCCACAGAGATACGTGAGTAGCTCTTCCGCGCCGTTGTTGTGAGTGAGTAGAAGAGTGGAATGATGTGGGGGTGCGTCGCGGAGGATGGCTAATAGGGTGTGGAGGTTAGGCAGATAGGCCCGCTCCTCTATATCAACCTGATTAACGGCGATATGTTGTTTTAGTTGGTCTAGTGTCTCGCAGGTGCGCAGAGCGGGTGAGCAGATAATGTGATCAGCAGTGATGGCTTGCTGGGCCAGCCATTGGCCCATTTGCTGGGCTTGTTGTTGGCCTTCGCTGCTGAGGGGGCGGGTGAAGTCAGCGCTCCCTTGGTCAGGCCAACTTGCGTTGGCATGTCTCATTAGCAGCAGTTGGCGCATGGGTTAGCCTCGCTTGAGGATGCGTTGTTTGTCGCGCTTCCAATCTTGGTCTTTGGATGCAGCGCGTTTGTCGTGTTGATGTTTGCCTTTGGCTAAGGCGATTTCGAGTTTTACTTTGTTTTGTTTCCAGTACATGGCAGTGGCGACGAGGGTGTAGCCCTGACGTTCCACGGCACCGACTAATTTGTTGATCTCGCGCCGATGCAGCAATAGTTTGCGAATGCGGGTGGGGTCGGGGTGGATGTGGGTGGAAGCGGTTTGCAGTGGGGTGATCATCATGCCGCTGACAAAGGCTTCGCCATTTTTAATAAAGACGTAGCTTTCTTGCAGTTGCACGCGACTTTCGCGCAAGCTTTTTACTTCCCAGCCTTGAAGGACCATGCCAGCTTCGGATTTGTCTTCAATAAAATAGTCGTGCCGTGACTTTTTGTTGAGTGAAATTGTGCCGGTGCCGGAATTTGATTTAGATTTTTTTTTTGGTTTAGCCATGGGCAGGGATTATAACCAGTTCTGTTAATTTTCGGATAATTTTCGTTGGATTTGTACTTCTCGGGCTGCCGAATCGCAATTTTAGCCAATTCAGCGTAAAATTCTGTCCCTTAATATGATCTGAATTATCAGGCAATAAATTGAGTATCGACCCCAAGGAGTTGGTTTAGATGTTTCGAATGACACGCATGTGGACGGTTGTGCTTGGTCTTGTTTTAGGTTTGCTGGCACCGGCGGTGTTTGCTGCTGAAGCGACAGCGCCAAGTTTTATGGAAACGATTGATGCCATGTTTGGCGTGGCGGTGGGCTATCTCGCCATGGTTTCGTTTTTTGATGTGCTGTTTTTTGTTGATGATTATACCTTACCGTTTGCGGTGGCCTGGTTGATTGTGGGGGCGGTGTATTTCACCTTCAAAATGGGCTTTATCAATGTTAAAGCCTTTGGCCATGCGATTCAGTGTGTGCGAGGTAAATATGATAATCCCAATGATGTGGGGGAGACGAGCCACTTTCAGGCGTTAACTACCGCGCTGTCAGCCACGGTGGGCTTGGGTAATATTGCCGGTGTGGCGATAGCTATTAGCATCGGCGGCCCTGGGGCGACTTTTTGGATGATTGTGGCGGGCTTTTTTGGCATGGCGGCCAAGTTCACAGAATGTACCTTGGGTCAGATGTATCGCCAAGTGCGCCCTGATGGTCATGTGAGGGGCGGCGCGATGGAGTATTTGAGCCGGGGTTTGGCCGATGAAGGTTGGCCTAAAGTGGGTAAGGTGCTGGCCGTCATGTTTTGCTTGCTGTGTATTGGTGGAGCCTTGGGTGCGGGTAATGCGTTTCAGGTGAGGCAGTCATTGTCTGCTGTTCAGCAAAGTGTGCCTGCCATCGCCGAATTTCCTTGGATTTATGGTTTGATCATGGCCTTTTTGGTGGGTTTGGTCATTCTTGGTGGCATCAAACGTATTGCTCATGTGACGCAATCTATTGTGCCGGCTATGTGCGGTATTTATATCGTGGGCTGTATTTGGGTGGTGTTGGCCAATGTGGATGCGGTGCCCCAAGCTTTTATTAGCATTATTAGCGGTGCCTTTAGCCCTGAAGCGGGTTTAGGTGGTTTGATTGGTGTGTTGGTTGTGGGTTTTCAGCGCGCGGCATTTTCCAGCGAAGCCGGTATCGGATCGGCGGCGATCGCTCACTCGACGGCAAAAACAAAATACCCCGCTCGTGAGGGCATTGTGGCCTTGCTAGAGCCATTCATTGATACGATTGTGGTGTGTACGATGACGGCCTTGGTGATTGTTATTACGGGTGTTTATAACAATCCTGAACATGCGGCTTTGGTGGCTAATAAGGAAGGCGCAGCGTTAACGAGTGTGGCTTTTGGCCAGGTAATTTCTTGGTTTCCGATTATTTTGACGATTTCAGTGGTGTTGTTTGCTTATAGTACGATGATTTCCTGGTCGTATTACGGTGAGCGCTGTTGGTCTTATTTATTTGGTGATCAAGCGAGTATGGCTTTTCGTCTATTGTTTGTCTGTGTTGTGTTCTTGGGCTCGATTTCAAGTGCGTCGAATATTCTCGATTTTAGTGATTTGATGCTTCTTTCCATGGCTTTTCCAAATATTATCGGATTGTATATATTGAGACACCGAGTTAAAGCTGCGTTGGATGAGTACATGGTGAAGTGGAAGAGTGGTGAATTTGACCGCGAACTTGAATCTAAAAAAGGGTAGTTGTTGACCGTGTCTTCTATTAATCGAAGCGCCTTGGTGCCGTATTCGGCGGCGGAGATGTATGCGCTGGTGGATGATGTTGAGTCCTACCAGGCATTTTTGCCCTGGTGTAGTGAGAGTGTGGTGCTAAGTCGAGAAGCGGATGAGGTGCGCGGTCGTTTGTCCCTGTCTAAAGGTGGCATTCAAAAATCCTTCACGACCTGTAATCGGGTGCAGAAAAATAAGATGATTGAGATGCGCCTGGTTGAAGGCCCATTCCATCATTTGGAGGGTTTTTGGCGCTTTGATTTGTTGGCTGAAGATGCCTGCAAGGTATCATTGGATTTGGAGTTTGAATTTTCCAATAAACTATTAGGGCTGACCTTTGGGCCAGTGTTTAATCAAATCGCCAATACCTTGGTGGATTCTTTTTGTACGCGAGCGACGGATGTCTACGGAAAACGTTGAAATGATTAATGTGGAAGTATCGTACGCGAGGCCTGATGCTCAGGTTATTCTTGCGGTTAGTGTTGATGCGGGCGCTACGGTTGAGGAAATTATTAATCTATCAGGCGTGCTTGATCAGTTTCCTGAAATCGATTTGGCGGTGAATAAGGTAGGTGTATTCGGTAAGCTATCCAAGCTCAAGGCAACACTCAATGCTGGTGATCGGATTGAAATTTATCGTCCCTTAATCGCTGACCCGAAAGAGGTGCGCCGTCGTCGTGCTGCTGAAGGAAAGAATATGAAAAAGGGCGGTGGTGACGCGTAGCTATTTGGAGCGCGAGGCTTGGTTCGCATAGTTTCTAGCTATTGGCGAGATTCTCATTGGTGGCTGGCGCTACTGCTGGGGCCTGCGGTTTGGTATGGGTTGAGTTGGTTTATTCCCCTATCGACGGATGACAGTTTTACGTCGCTGTCACTGTGGTTTATTGTTCAGTGGCTTGTGCTGTATCCCGTGCTTGAAGAGCTGGTGTTTCGGGCGGGCTTGCAATCTTGGTGTCTGCGCAAGTGGCCGTTACCTGCCTGGTATGGCTTAAGCCTGGCCAACGGATTAACAAGCTTGGTGTTTTGTTTGATGCACGGCTTGCTTCGACAATGGGAAACCGCTCTACTGGTGCTGCTGCCGTCGTTAGTTTTTGGTTATTTTCGCGACAGAACGGCTGGAATTACAGCGTCTATTCTCCTGCATTGCTTTTACAACGCAGGCTTTTTGTATTTATTCGTGCCTTTCTAAGTGACTTATTTGTCGCTAAACTTGCCTGGATTTCTTAAATCAATTTTTTGCAGTGTATCACCATCAAAAATAAGTACGAGATGTTTACTTTCGGTCGCTTCATTTGATTTCTTTCGGGTGTAGCTATAGTCCCAGCGATTGGGGTGAAACGGGTCTGTCAGTAAGGGAGCGCCCAGTAGAAACTTAACTTGGGCCTGAGTCATGCCGGTTTTTAATTGTTCAAGCGCTTCCGGTTCAAGCACATTACCTTGCTGAACCTCCAGTTTATGTACGGAGCAGGCGCTGAGCAACAATGCAGAACAAACGCTAAAATGAATGAGAAGCTTTTTCATTTAGATTACAATAGTCCATGTAATTGGCTGAATTTAATTCGTCGAATATTACCTTATTCGTACCCGACTGTCATTGCTCCATCGCTAGCCCATTAAAGGTTGATATTACGTGCAAGCACAAGATTTAAAAGATGTTGGCCTCAAGGCAACAGTGCCTCGGTTGAAAATTTTAGAAATACTCGAGAGTAACAAAGATCAGCACATGACGGCTGAGGATGTTTATAAGGCCTTATTGGAAAGCAATGAAGATATCGGTTTGGCAACGGTTTATCGCGTACTCACTCAGTTTGAAACGGCTGGGTTGGTGGCTCGGCACCACTTTGAAGGTGGTCAGTCGGTGTTTGAGTTGGATCAGGGCGGTCATCACG
>Ga0316204_10008700_pt1 | contig 13906 bp, 20 predicted proteins | sample 6monrhotite_MG_2_FD_205661 | JGI IMG/M metagenome (GOLD analysis project Ga0316204, IMG submission 205661) | Microbial mat bacterial communities from mineral coupon in-situ incubated in ocean water Damariscotta River, Maine, United States -... | ecosystem: Environmental > Aquatic > Marine >... | reverse complement strand
ATGACAACTCTCATTCCGTCTTCGGCAAAGCGGCGGGCACATGCTCGCCCAATGCCATTGGCTCCGCCCGTGACGATTGCGACGCGGTCTGATGAGGCCATGGAATTATTCCGTTCTATTCAATTTCTGGGTGGGTCCGACGATAGTCAGCTGCAACGGGTTCTGAATCGGGTTCCAATTCGTACGCGCGCGCAAAAGCATTTCGCGCTTCGCCCAACCGACCAACGCCCTCAAGCGCTGAGGCAAGCGAATGCACGATAGCGCCAACTTCAGGTTCGGCCGCAACGGCTTGCTCACACAATGGCAGGGCCGTTTCAAATTGTTCGTCTACAATCAATGACCAACAGAGCATGTTCAATGCAAAGCCGCTGTCTGGTTTCAATTCAACCGCCCGCCGCGCACGATCAATGGCTTGCTCATGCATGCCAAGTTCAAGAAATGATGCAGAAAGATTGACCCAACCTCCTGTCCATTCTGGCTCAAGCAGAGTGACGGCTTCAAAGGCAACCACGGCTTCGGCCTCTCGCCCCAACGCCCCATAGGCGCGACCGAGATTAAGTTGCGTCATAATATCATCAGATAGGCCGGAAACAGCGAATTCGAGATCACTCAATCCACCTTCGGGGTCGCCGGTTGCCAACCGCGCAATGCCGCGATTTCGTCGGATATAGACGTTATCAAAATCTGCGCCCTGTGTTTCAGCGATAGCGTAAGCGAGGTTGAAGGCTTGAAGTGCATCCGCATAACGTTCGGCGTAAAGATACGCTCCGCCAAGCTGGGTATGGATAATCGCTTCCTCTCCCGGCTCAAGGTCAGCGGATTCCAGACAGGCCTCGAACGCCAGAATAGCTTCGTCGGCATTGCCTTCTGTCAGCGAATTATCACCCACCTGACACGGATTGACTTCTGCACTCTCACCGGAACGGTGAGGTGCACAGGCCGTTAGAACAGCACTGATCGAAAAGACAAGAAAAGCTCGAAACATATGTCGGCTCCAATACATTCAGTGCTAATCATGCAATAAGGGCGGCCTTTCGCAAGGCCGCCCTACCGTAATTCTGATCAATTTGCCGTCAGTGACTTCGTCGAAGGAATTCTATCTGTTCTTTTAATCGGAGTTTTTCTTTCTTGAGGGAGGCAATCTGAAGCGTATCTGAGCCGGGTCTCTTGCTTTCATTTTCAATTTTATGGTCCAGTTGATCGTGACGAGCGTCCAATTCGCGGATATGCGCTTCAATCGTCATAAGTCGCCTCCTTGCGTTAAATACAACAAATGAATTGAAGCACCGCCCGCCCTATGTGTCACTTCACAATTCGTAACGGAGCAAAAAATGTCTGAACGAGCACGGATAATTGTTGGAATTTCCGGTGCTTCTGGAGTGATTTACGGAATTCACGCCTTGCGGGCACTTCGCGAACTCGACGTCGAAACACACCTGATTACGTCTAAAGCCGCGGAAATGACGCTTGGGTATGAAACGAATCTCACACCTGGCGAACTCAAAGAACTCGCTGATTTTGCTTACAAGCCATCAGACATCGGGGCATCGATTGCCTCTGGGTCTTTTCGGAATATGGGCATGCTGGTTGCGCCCTGCTCGGTGCGCTCCATGTCCGAAATCGCGACCGGAGTGACCTCCGGGCTCATTGCACGCGCGGCAGATGTGACCCTGAAAGAACGCCGGCGCCTTGTTTTGATGGTGAGAGAGACGCCCTTTCATCTTGGCCATCTAAGAACAATGACTCAATTGACTGAAATGGGCGCCGTTATTCATCCCCCGCTTCCTGCGTTTTATACGAAGCCTGAAACCATTGATGATCTCGTCGATCAGTCTGTTGGACGGGCGTTGGATTTATTCGGCCTGAATTGGCAACCAACACGGCGTTGGGGCGAAGACCTCGAAGGCGGCAAACGACCCGCCGCAAAAACATGAGCCACGCTTTTTGGGAATGGTCTCTGGAACGATACGACCAGCGCGGGGTTCAATCTATCTGCCTCGATTTGCAGGACCAGTACGGGCTGAACGTCAACATCTGCCTTTGGTGTTGTTGGTTGGCCGAGGAAGGGCGCGATGCTTTGCCTTCAGTGTACAATGCCGTTGATGCGCTTGAGCCTTGGTCGAGTGATATCACACAAGCCATTCGCGAAACACGCCGAAAACTTAAAGACTGGCCTGACGCTGCCACGCTTTACAAATCCGTTTTGGCTTGCGAACTCGACGCCGAACACACCGAGCAGGACATTCTTTTTGAACTCTCGGTGGATGCGCCTTCAAGCGACAAAAACCCGGCAGAGACGGCATTACAATCGCTTGAGGAATATGCCCGTTTGAAACGCGTTCACATTGACTTTACATCCTTAGTGAAAGTCGTTTTCCCGACAGCCAAAAAGGTGTAGGATTAAAGTTCGTTTCGCGTAACGCGCGATTCCAATCAACGATGAAGAAACAATTCTGGCGATGAGCGACGACGAATTCCTCGAGCAATCCACCATTCGGGCCAAGGTGGACGCGCTGAAATTTCGGCATCGGTCACTGGATTCTGAAGTGCTGGCGCTACAGGAAATGGGCGTGGCTGACCAGCTAAAGCTCGCGCGGCTGAAAAAAGAAAAACTTCATCTAAAAGATCGCATTGCGGACATGGAAGACCGCCTGACCCCAGACATTATCGCTTGAAATTAGCCCGCTGCGGCGATTTTAAGTTCCTGTTTGCGGGTATACATGGCGGCATCAGCCTGTGCCATGGCCGCATCAACATTCACGCCCGGCTGTAGCGGATGGACGCCCCACGCCGCATTGATGTGCAGTTCTTGGCCGTCATGTATGAATGCATTGTTCTTGATTTCATTTGCCAGCTCATTGGCCTTGAATTCGGCTTGGCTGACTGTGGTCAACGTCAAAACCACACCAAATTCATCGCCGCCCAGACGACCAACAGAATCCGTCTCGCGTAGGTTCGCCGTCAGCGTCGCTGCGACATGATGCAAAGCCGTGTCGCCAGCCGCATGACCATAGCTGTCATTGATGTCTTTAAAGCCATTCAGGTCGAAATAGATGAGGGCGGATGGCGCTTCGTGCCGCTCGGCCAACGCCAAAGCCCGAGAGACTTCTCGGACGAAAGCGCGGCGGTTGAGCACGGGCAGCAGCACATCATGATCGGCCAGTGATTCCAGTTCACGGACGCGGCTACGCAGGCGTTCAGTGTCTTTGCGAAGTTGATCAACTTCGCCCATCAGCCCGAGCAGGGCGCGTTGCACATTCGGCGTCAATTCGTTTTCTGGAACGCCCATAATTTGCGCGGCATCTCGCGGTGCAGCCACAGAGGACGCGGAGGACGTACCGCTACCGGCGGAGGCCTTGCTGGCATCGCCCGCAGACTTCGGTTTATTCAGTGCATCAAAAGGACGAATTCGCATTGGCTCAGCCCGTATTATCTGATCTCGCGTAAAACTTGGCGGAGGGCAGTTAAGAAAGGGTCAAGGTTAATGATCGGTTTTTCCCTTTTCCTTGACGCGGAGCCGCATCTGCGTATGTTCCCGCGCTTCCTGAAAGCCGAGGAGGCTTACCGTGAGCGCCAAAGCACCCCGAATTGCCATCATCATGGGGTCCCGGTCTGATTGGCCGACCATGAAGGCAGCTGCCGATATTCTTGACGCCCTTGAGGCGGACTATGAAACGCGCGTCGTCTCGGCTCACCGCACACCCGATCGCATGACGAGTTTCGCGAAGTCCGCGAAAGATAATGGCGTACAGGTGATCATTGCGGGAGCCGGAGGTGCCGCTCACCTCCCAGGCATGGTCGCATCAATGACGACGCTGCCCGTCCTGGGCGTGCCTGTCGAATCCAAAGCACTAAAAGGCATGGACAGTCTCCTGTCCATCGTACAAATGCCGGGCGGCATTCCCGTCGGCACACTCGCTATTGGCGAAGCCGGAGCGAAGAATGCGGGATTAATGGCGGCATCAATAATCGCTTTGCAAGACACTGCCTTGGCTGAGAGGCTCTCTGCTTATCGCACTAAACTTGAAGCCTCGGTTCCCGAGACAGTGGAAGACTGATCAGGCATGATGAAAGCGCTCGCGCCCGGCTCTGTCATCGGCATTCTAGGCGGCGGCCAGCTTGGCCGCATGCTGGCGTTGGCCGGCGCACGGCTCGGCTTCAACATCCATATTTTTGATACCGTCGCTAATGGTCCTGCGGCACGGGTTTCTGCGCGCAGCTGGGCGGCGCCGTGGGATGATGAGGGTGCTGTGCAGACCTTCGCAGCCAAATGCGATGTCCTGACGTTTGAATTCGAGAACATTCCTGCCGCCGCACTGGCGGCCGCTGAAAGTGCTGCTCCGGTGCGGCCGGGCCGGAAATCGCTCGAGCTGACGCAAGATCGTCTTATCGAGAAGCGGTTTATCCGCGATGCCGGTTGCGCGACTGTCGATTTTGGCGAGGTCAATTCGCTCATCGAACTTGAAGACGCTGTCAAAATACTGGGATGTCCCGCCATTCTAAAGACACGGCGCTTTGGCTATGATGGCAAAGGACAGGCGGTTATTCGCGAGAATACGGATCTTGCCGATGCCTGGGCTTCCATAGGTAAGCAACCCGCCATATTGGAAGCATTCGCGCCTTTTCAGCGAGAATTATCAGTGGTCGCGGCCCGAAGCCAGAATGGCGAGATGGCAATCTATCCGTTGGCTGAAAACACCCATTCCGATGGTATTTTGAAAGTATCGAAAGCGCCGGCAAAACTGGCATCCGAGACAGAAAAACGCGCGATAGAGATCGCCCGCGCCATTGGCGAGGGTCTGGACCATGTTGGCGTCTTTGCCGTCGAATTATTCGACGTCAAAGGCCAGTTCATCGTTAATGAAATTGCGCCGCGTGTGCACAATACAGGTCACTGGACGATGGATGCATGTGCCTGTGATCAGTTCGAACAGCACATCCGCGCCGTTGCCGGATGGCCGCTTGGCGATACCCAGCCCCATTCTGCCTGCGAAATGACGAACCTTATCAGCGACGATGTATCGCCGTGGCGTGACTTGGCGAGCGAAACTGGGGCCTGCCTTCATATCTACGGCAAGCGCGAGGCCCGGCCCGGCCGAAAAATGGGTCACATCAACCGACTTTCGCCGCTTTAGATCGCCGCGCCTCTTGCACTTTGCGGTCTGAACGGTATGGGGGGCGTATGACGGTTCTTCGCCCCGATCTCTGGCAACAGGATACCGGCCCCTTTGATATTGTCGGGGACGTGCACGGTTGCGCTCGTGAGCTGGACAAATTGCTGGATAAACTCGGCTACAAACTCAACTCACGCGGCCCCAGAGGCCGCCGCACCACCCGCATCAACCACCCCGAAAACCGCAAAATCATTCTCGTCGGCGACCTTGTTGATCGTGGCCCGATGTCGATGGACGTTCTGCGGTTTGCCATGCAAGGCGAAGAGGACGGCACCGTTCGCGGCGTCATCGGAAATCATGACGATAAATTTCTGCGATGGCTCAAAGGTCGTGAGGTTCGCGTCACCAAAAGCCTCCAGACAACAATAGACGAAACCCTGTCTGAAAAGCCAAAATTTCTGGCGGATGCGCGGCATTATCTGGAAAATCTGCCCAGTCACCTCATTTTGGACAATGGCAAACTGATCGTAGCCCATGCCGGTCTGCCCGAGAAATATCACGGCATTGAAAGCCGCTCATCACGCATCTTCGCCATGTATGGTGAAACTACGGGCCAGACCGATGATCTCGGCTTCCCGATTCGGCGCGACTGGGCCCGTAATTATCGCGGCGATGCCACAGTGGTTCACGGCCATGTCGCGGAAAAAAAGGTCCGCCATGTCAATAATGTGTGGTGCCTGGATACGGGCTGTGTCTATGGCCACAAACTGACGGCTCTGCGCTGGCCGGAGATGGAAATCGTGCAGGTCAAAGCCAAGAAAGACCATTTCCCGCACCCGCGCTTTGCTTAAGCGCGTCGACGTCCACCATATCGCAAGCCCGCCAGAACGCGCGCGGGGTCCGGTAAATCCTTGGTCAGTTTTCGAAAATTCGCCTTGGCTTTTTCAAATTCCATGACGTTCTCAATGCGCCGGTCAAGGAAGGCTTTGGCCTTGGCTTTTTGCGGCGTTTCGTCATTCAGCCATGCGGCGAGGCTGGAGGTATAGACCGCAGACAGCACCGCCCGTTTGGAATACCAGTTAAAATCGGTCGAGGGATCACTCAACCCCGTCCAGATCGCGTCAGACGTCGCCCAGATAAGCTCGGCACCCAAAGTGGCTGCATCATGCAATAAAAGTCGCGCGCGCGCTCTACGGGCCGCCTCGTCGTGTGTACCGATGGCTTCCAGACGCGACTGCACCGCAAACGTGACACGTTGGCGAATTTTCATGGATTTCAGATCCGCAGCATCCATACGCGCGAGCATCTCCGCATCCATTTGCGCAGACCAGTTGGCGATAATATCCAAAACACCTCGCGGAGCCGCCAAAAGTGCCGCATCAGCATTGATTTGGGTGTCTTCGCAGGCTCGGCGGAGCGTCTCATCAGACCACCCGTCAAAACCCACATGCGGCAGGGCAGCCTGTGTGAGGCGGTCGAGATCAGAGAGAGTCGTGTTATTGGTCATGTAGACTATGTAGAACAGCATGGCCGCGACGTCGATGTGCATGTCGTCACAGGCGTCGTTGGGTGTGGACAGGGTGCTTTTGCTCTGCTAATAGCCGCGCCTCTCGGCAAGAGGCCTGCGGTCGTACGAATCTGGTGCGACTGCGCAACAGATAGATATAAACCCAGGAGAGCGGACCATCGTTCAGATTATTGTGCGCGAGAATAATGTGGAGCAAGCGCTCCGCGCGCTGAAAAAAAAGATGCAGCGGGAAGGTACTTTCCGCGAAATGAAGCGTCGCAATCACTTCGAGAAACCCTCGGAGAAGCGCGCGCGCCAAAAGGCAGAGGCTATTCGCCGCGCCCGTAAACTGGCTCGCAAGCGCGCTCAGCGTGAAGGTCTCATTGCAGGACCGAAGCCGCGTCGCCCATAGCCGCAGGCTCAAGCCGATACAGGTTTAAGATCAAACGCCGCGCTGTTCCCAGCGCGGCGTTTTCTTATGCGGATTTGGCTTTTTTGAAGCTCAGCAATCGCTTGATAGACGAGGCATTCGCGCGGCCCATAGACCCCTGCCGGAAAACATAGCTGGCCAATGCCATAATCGCGGTCGCCGTTGCCACCATGGCGATGGTCGTCCCTATCAACTCGATTAGGCCGGGATTGGTCTGTAGCCGCGCCATCATCAGGAATGGCGTCCAGATCGGGACCCAGGACGCATACTGCAAGAACGGCGAATCCGGGTTTTCAATCGTCGCCATGATGATCACAAACGGCACCATCATCACCAAAATCATCGGGCTCATAAGCGATTGGGCTTCCTGCAACGTGTCACACAAAGATCCAATGGCGAGATAGACCGTTCCATACATCAAATAGCCGATGGCGAAATAGCCGATCGCAGGGATTAGCAAGCCGGGGTCAAAGACAGTCGCGAGAATTGCTTCGGCTGGCAAATCGGCAGCCGCTGCAATCGTTTGAGCGCCCACCAGTCCTCCCGAACCAATTCCACCCCAGACCAGCATGAAAGTGGCCGAGACCGCTGCTAGCCCAGCGAGTTTGCCGATCAGTATTTCATGATAGCGCGCCGTTGCCAGAAGGGTTTCAAGAATCTTGTTGCCCTTCTCCTCGATCATCGCTGTCAGCAACATATTGGTGACCGAGAAAATCATCATCCACAGGCCGATAGAAAAAACGATCCCCACGATGAAAGGCAAGCTGTCAGCAAAACTCACCTCGGCAGAGGTCCTGCCACGTTCAGGAGAATTTTCCGTTATTCCTGGATTCAAGGCGTGGATTCGATCCAGAACTGATTCGGATATGCCCGCCTCTTCCAGAGCTTCGCTCCGCACATAATCTCGAAGCGAATCACGCGCACTTGATCGCAGACCGCCGCTTGTTCTGTTGGTGCTCCAGTATTCAGCCGTGACCCCAAAATCACCGCCCGGCCTGAAGATCACGACGGCAAAAAGCGGATGCGCCTCACCATCAATCTGGAGCAATTGTTCGCCCAATAGATACGGCCGCAACTCTTCAATCGAGCGAGCGGGTGGGTCGACCCGAACGTAATTGCTTTGAAATTCGGTTGCAGAATGATCTGTCGGACTGCCGAGCGCGTCAATCGCTTCCGGCCAGCCCTCAAGGCCAGGCTCAGCATTGATCGCGGCTGCGATCGCAGGAATGGCATCGCTGCGTCCCGCAGTTTCCGCGTCATCGCTCAGCGCCGAGATGGCCTCATTCTTCGCGCTCTCATTCAAGGCGTCGAGAATTCGCGCATCGAAACCGATACCGGTGTCATCCAGTACGGCATAATATCTCGTGGGCTGTGCGTTTTCCGCCAGCACAGAGATGCCTATAAAAATCGCCATGATGAATGGCATGGCCATCAAAGACAGCCAGAATCCCCAAGTCGCGACGTAGGACAGGTATTCGCGGCGGGCCATGAGATAAATTGCGCGCATCACACGGCCTCCCGGTTGGATTTCTCGACAAGCTCAACGAAGACATCATGCAAATGGGCACGCATGGGCTCGAACCGAGCCAGGAGCACACCGGCCTCCACACAGGCCTTCAGCACGTCCTGTGCGTCCGACCCTGATGCCAACTCAATTGTCCAGCCCTTCAGACCATCAGGAGCCTCTTGTGGCGCTATAATGCCCTGTGAATCTAAAACCTGCCGGAGATCATGATCGGAGGTCGTTTCAATAATCACCCGGCGCGGAACTTGTGACAGCGCTTCCGGCACGTCGCCGTCGAATATCTTTCGGCCGCCTGAAATCAGAACTATTTGATCACACAGGCGTTCTGCATGTTCCATGACGTGGGTGGAGAAAAGGATTGTTTTTCCGCGCTTGGCTTCATCGCGGATCATTTCTTCGAGCATTTTCTGATTGACCGGATCAAGCCCGGAAAACGGCTCATCCAGAATGATGAATTCCGGATCATGAGCGAGGGTCGCGATAATCTGGACCTTCTGCGCCATGCCCTTGGACATATCCTTGATCTTTTTGCGCGCCTCACCGCCCAGCCCGAAGCGCTCAAGGCCTTCGCGGGCGGCCTTGCGCGCGGCCGGCATCGTCATGCCTTTCAAGCGAGCAAAGAAGATGATGACGTCTTCCGCCTTCATCTTCTTATAGATGCCGCGCTCTTCAGGAAGAAAGCCAACGCGCTGTAAGGTCTTGGCGTTCGGTGTTCGCCCGAACAGGCTCACCTTGCCCTCATCAGGCTTGAGAATGCCCAGCGACATACGCAAAGACGTCGTCTTCCCGGCACCATTTGGCCCAAGAAAGCCGGTGATCTTTCCGCGATTAACCGCGAGATCGAAGCCGGAAACGGCGGTCTGACCGGCAAAGCGCTTTGTGGCGCCATCCAGCGAAAGAATGGTTTCGGTCATGACTGTCCCTGTCTACCCGATTTGGATTGCACCATAGCCAGTCGAAATCGCAATGAAAGCGGGACGATCCGTTGCGGGGTCTCCCCTAATCTCCGTCCAGAACGAAATGCATGAAATCCAGCGACGGCGCATCCAAACCGGCCTTGGTCAGCATGTGGTGGGCTTGCCCGCGATGGTGGGTCTGGTGATTGAAAAAATGAGCCAGAACCAGATTACGTGCCACGGCATGCGGTTGTCCTGACATATCCTTGTAGTGAAGATCGGCGGGGAAGTCGGTCGAGTCCAGAGATCCGACAAACTCCACAATCCGGCGATCCATTTTTTCCCGCTCCGCTCGCAGGTCAGCAAAAGATGCAAAAGGACGGTCTTCAAGATCGGCGTGTGACGGACCCTCACCGGTCAGGCGGTTCATCCAGATGCGGTCCGCGACAAGTATATGGGACAGGGTTCCAAACAGGCTATTGAAAAACGCGCCAACATTCTCGCTCAACGCCGCTTCGGACAAAATGCTGGCAGCGGAATATAGCCGCGCATTGGCCCATTGATTATACGCCGCAAAACACAGGAAATGATCTTTCAATCGGGTCTCCGATCCAGTCGTTATGGTGTCGCCTATATACATGATAGCGTGCCCTCATGGCCGTAAATACTGAAACCGCACGCGTCACACTAGAGGCGCTGAAAGCCGAGCTGATTGCCCTGTCTTCAGACGGCAGCGAAGATCGCAAGCCGGTCGTGCTCGATCAGCAATCGGTGGGTCGTCTCTCACGACTTGATTCCATGCAGGTGCAGGCCATGGCAAAGGCCGCTGATTCGCGACGCGCCATGGAAATTCGCCGCATTGATGCGGCCATCATTCGACTTGATACTGGCGATTATGGCTGGTGTGTGGAATGTGGCGACGAGATCGCGCCCAAACGCTTGGAGAGCGATCCCGCTGCGCCGCGTTGTACCGGCTGTGCCTAAGCGGCCTTTGCAGCTCCAATATAGTCGTAGGCCGTGATTTTGGGCGATTTCGGCATGTAGGATGCGTCCAGTTTTTCGAAGACGAAACCACCAGCCTCGATTATGTGATCAATCGGACGCGATAGATGGCAACCACCAGAAAATATTTTCCAGATCGGCTCTATCCGATTTTGCCATTTCAGGACGCCCGCATCTGGTGCCGCACCATGTTCGCAAAACAATAATCGCCCACCGGGTTTCAGTACTCTGCGAATTTCGGACAACGCCCCCGGCACATCTGGAAGGGAGCACATTGTATAGGTCAAAACAATGGTGTCCGCCGTCGCGGCTTCGAGCGGCAAGTCTTCTGCCACTCCGCCGATCAATTCCACATTGAGGGCGTGCTGGCTGATGGCGCGCGCCGCCTTTTTACGTAAGCCCGCATTTGGCTCGATGCCGATAATCGCCTTCACTTTGTCTGGATCATAGAGCGGCAAGTTCGGCGCAGCGCCCATGCCAATCTCGACCACCACCCCTGTCGCCTCCGGGACGATTTTGGCGCGTTGCTTCATGATCGGCGACTGCTTGCAGGCCGTTCCGATCAAGTTGGGAAGGATAACACGATTATAAAAAGACATGCCGCATCATTAGTCGACACCAGGAAAACTCTCAACATATTCGATCTTTATGTCGGCAAAGCTGGTCACAAATTGAATGGTGAAATCCGGAAAACTCTCGACGAATTCCCATTCGCCGCAATCATCAGGAAAACTCGTCACAACTTTCACATTGAGATCGGGGAAACTGGTCACGACCTCCACCTCGATATCGGCAAAGCTCTCAACCACCTGCACCTCACCGTAAAGCGGGATGCCGTTCCAGACGCAATCTTCGCTGATATCCGAAGCCGCAAGTGCGATTAATTCAAGCATGGCTCACCTCCCCAATTTGCAGGAAAACATACCCAACATGAATACGAGCTGACGAATCAGGCGGCGGCTTTCAGCTTCTCGGCGATCTGACGCGAAATGTGCTCGCTCCCAGCGATGATATTGCCGGTGTCCAACGGATTGCCGTCGCCATCGGCTTCGATGTGATAGCCGCCAGCTTCACGGATCATGATGATCCCGGCTGCGATATCCCACGCTTTGAGGTCACGTTCCCAGAAGGCGTCAAACCGCCCGGCAGCTGTCCACGCCAGATCGAGCGAGGCGGCGCCATAGCGACGAATGCCCGCCACATTTGGCATGATCTGGTGCAATTCCTTCAGAAAACGGGCATGGCCGCGCTTACCGAAAAATGGTGTACCCGTCGCAATGACGCATTCCGTCAAATCCTTGCGACCGGACACGCGCAATCGGCGATCATCCAGCCACGCACCATAGCCTTTTTCGGCATGGAACATGTCGCCATTCACGGGATTATAGATCACCCCGGCGACAATCTCGCCCAGACGTTCCAACGCGATAGACACCGCGAAATGAGGCTGGCTGTGCAGAAAGTTCGTCGTCCCATCCAGCGGATCAACAATCCAGCGGTGGGTCTTGTCCGTGCCTTCAACTTCGCCGCGCTCTTCCATCAGGAAGCCATAGCCCGGACGCGCAGCATCCAGCGCCTCATAGATCGTATCTTCAGCTTTGCGATCCGCCGCCGAAACAAAGTCCGCCGGGCCTTTGCGTGAGACTTGAAGATGTTCAACTTCGCCAAAATCACGCGCCAGACCGCGACCCGCTTTGCGGGCAGCATTTTGCATGACTTCCATGAGACCGGTGACGCGTCCCATACCTATTCCGCCCGTTTCTGGTAGGTGCCGTCTTCGGTCGAGATAATCACGCGCTCGCCAACACCAACAAAGGGCGGCACCGAAGTGCGCGCGCCGTTAGAGAGCACAGCAGGCTTATAGGAATTCGCGGCTGTCTGGCCTTTGACGACCGGCTCGGTATCGGCAATTTCCAGCTCCACAAACTGCGGCAGCGTCAGGCCGATCGGGCGTTCTTCATAGAATTCCAGCACAACCGTCATGCCATCGGTCAGAAAGGACGCAGCTTCTTCGCCGATGAAGTCCATCTGCAATTCGATCTGTTCGTAATTTTCCTGGTCCATGAAGGTCGCCATTGTGTCGTCCTTGAACAGGAATTGGAAATCCTTCTGTTCAAGGCGCACGCGCTCCACCTTATCGGCAGCGCGAAAGCGTTCGTTCAGCTTGCGGCCATCGAGGACGTTTTTCATCTCGACTTGGGCAAAGGCCCCGCCCTTGCCGGGTTTCACGGCGAGTGTTTTCACGACCGTCCACAGCATATCCTGATGCTGGACGATCATGCCTTGTCTCAATTCATTTCCGTTGATCTTCATGGAGGATCATCCCGCTAGCTGTCTTCACGATTTGAGCCGCCCCTCGCAAGCAATTCGCAAGGGCCGGAAAGTTGCGCGGGTCGTATCAGGCAGACGGGCTGGCGGCAAGCGCTGTGCGCCTGTGTCAGGTTACTATCGAGCGATACGTTCGCGATAGGCTTCGACTTCCGATTGGACATCCAGAACCACGGCTTGTGAGAAAACGTTGGCGAGATCCGTTTCAAGAGCGGCGGCCAATCGGTCACGATCAACATTCACCGAACGCGAACCATCAATTTCATATTCGGCCATCAAGGCCCAGTAATATGCCCGCACCGGATCGCGCGGCACGCCATATCCACCGGCCAGGACCACCGCGTACTGGAAACGCGATTCTGCATCCCCGCCGACCGCGCCCTGTGCGATCCATTCTGCGGCTGCAACCGCGTCAGGTTCCCGCTCACCGACGCCAAAGCGCAGCATCAGCCCGTACTGGCCCATGGCCGGGGCGAAACCTGCTTCCGCCGATTGCCGAACCAGCTCAAACGCCTGCTCGCCATCTTCGGGACCGCCCTCGCCAACCCACGCCATCATTCCGGCCTGCAAAGCCGCTTCGGCATGATTGGACCGGGCAGCCATCAAATACCATTCGCGTGCCGCTTCGAGGTTTTGCGGACCGCGCTCCCAGACATCATACATCTGCGCCAGCTGAAACATCGCCTCAGCATTACCCTGACTGGCGGCGCGCTCTGCCCATTCCAACGCAAAGGGCGCATCTTGAGGCACGGGTGACGCCTTCAGGATCAGGGCATAAGCCAGCATGGCATCGACATTGCCGACATTAGCCGACCGCTGAAAATAACTGCGCGCTTCATTGGGAAGCAGACCACCGCGCCCTGTCTGTGCCATGCGGCCCAGTCGATAGAGCGCAACAGGCTCGTTTTGATCAGCCGCCCGCCGGAACCATCGAATAGCGCGCGTGTCGCTGGCATCTTCAATCTGACCATCTGCATTCAGCATTCCAGCCAGAGTGGCGGCCTGCGCATGTCCGCCGGATGCGGCATTGCGGGCATGAACATAGGCGTTGTCGAATTCCTCGGTCGCATAGGACAGCTGCGCCAGATTGAAGATTTCGGCAAG
>Ga0316204_10008699_pt1 | contig 13907 bp, 14 predicted proteins | sample 6monrhotite_MG_2_FD_205661 | JGI IMG/M metagenome (GOLD analysis project Ga0316204, IMG submission 205661) | Microbial mat bacterial communities from mineral coupon in-situ incubated in ocean water Damariscotta River, Maine, United States -... | ecosystem: Environmental > Aquatic > Marine >... | reverse complement strand
CAATATAAGGTCAAATTTTATTTCTACTTTGGGATATGGCGACCCATCCACAATATTTGATCGCAGTCCTCGTCCGGCTTTTTCCAAATTTAATACGATAATTTAGTTTATGTGCGCCCGGATATTGGCAATTGATACGGCGACGACATCGTGCTCCGTTGCTTTGTTCGATAAAGAGAAAATTGTTGCCAGTGACTACCAAGAAATTGGAAGAGGTCACGCTGAGAAACTGATTCCGATGATCGCCAGTCTTCCGCACAAGGGGCGAGCTGACAAAATTCTAGTCAATTGTGGGCCGGGGAGCTTTACCGGTGCCCGCATCGGAATTTCGGCAGCGAAAGCTTTGGCGCTAAGTTGGAAAGCTGAATTGAGAGGGTATCAATGCCTTCAGCTGGTTGCTCTTCAGGAACTTTCAAAAATGGACAATATCCATCCAGTTTTTGTGTGCATGGTTGCAGGTCACGGTGAGTATTTTGTCCAAAACTTTTCGGAATCGGGAATCGCGGTTGATGCTTTAGAATCCTTAAATCCCGAAGATTCGATACAAAAAATACAAGCCACGACAATTATTGGCTCTGGAAGCACTCAACTTGCGAAGACAGCAGGCGCTTCCTTTCAAACGAAAGAAGCCTTGCCTAGCGCCCTCAATGTGAATCTATTGAACGATAGGCAACTGCTACCAGATGTGGCTCCTATATATATTCGCGAACCAGACGCGGTTATAGCAAAATCACGATGATTGAGAACAAAACTTCGACGACCAATCTGGAAGGCCGACTTGGAGATCTGCGGTTTGAATATGGCAGTATGGAAAATTTGCCAGATGTTATGGCAGTTATGGAGAGTGCCTTTTCGAAAACATATGGAGAATCTTGGAACAACAATCAGTGTCGTTCAATGTTGTCTTTGCCAGGAACCCACTTACTTCTGACTTGGCTAGATAGAAAATTACTCGGGTTTGCCATTTGTCGCGCCGTGGCTGGTGAAGAAGAGTTATTGATGATCGCGGTGGCTCCACAATACAGAAAATTGGGGATTGCCGCATTGCTTTTACAGAAAATTACGGAGCGCGCCGAAGCAGAGAATATCGAAGTCATATTTCTTGAGGTTCGATCGAATAACCCGGCGCAATCAATATATAAAAGGCACGGGTTCAAAAAAATCGGCATAAGAGCTGACTATTACACGGGTGCAAACAAAGTTAAATATGATGCTATCACTTATAGAAAGCTTCTAAAGAGCAACCACTAGAAAATAATGCTATCTGCAGCGCTTGATAGTTGCGGCCCTGCTTTCAATCGTGTAAATAAGACATTGGCCAAAGCCAAAAAAACCACAATGATGGTCGCACAAAAGGAATAGTATGACAGAGGAAGAACTCGCTCTGGATGAGACGTTGATAACGCTCACTTCAGACATCGTTGCTGCACATGTAAGCAATAACAGCGTCGCCGTTTCAGATTTACCACTTATTATTAGTAGCGTACATGGAGCTCTCGCAGGTCTCTCGGGGGCAGCTGCCGAACAAGAAAAACCAGAACCTGCCGTTCCGGTAAAATCCTCAATTAAACCGGACTATGTTGTCTGCTTGGAAGACGGCAAGAAATTAAAAATGCTCAAACGACATTTAATGACCCACTATAAGATGACTCCTGATGATTATCGAACCAAGTGGGGGCTTCCCGCTAGCTACCCAATGGTCGCACCTAACTATGCAAAAAAGCGGGCGGAACTTGCTAGAGCAATTGGTCTTGGCAAGAAGAAGGGCAAGCGCCCCAAGAAAAAATAGATTTACCTAACTGCATCGAAGTTTCTATGGAGAAGTTGCAGTAAATCACTGCAATTTCTCCTTTCCATTACGTCCTATAGAGCATAGAGTCCTCAGCGATTAAACGGACGGGGAAGATGCCGCAAAAAATTGATCTTGAAGCGTTATGTGCGGAAAAAGGTTTGCGGATCACTGATCAACGCAAAGTAATCGCGCGCGTCATTTCGGATTCCGAGGACCACCCCGATGTAGAAACTTTACACGCGCGTGCGGCAGCTGTCGATTCCCGAATTTCAATTGCGACAGTGTATCGGACTGTTCGCCTGTTTGAAGAAGCAGGAATTCTCGATCGCCATGATTTCGGTGACGGCCGTGCCCGCTATGAAGCGGTGCCGGAATCCCATCACGATCACCTGATTGACGTTGAAACTGGCAAAGTCATTGAATTTGTGGACCCCGAATTGGAAGCATTACAAAAAATTATTGCTGAAAAGCTGGGATATCGCTTGGTCGACCACCGCATGGAGCTTTATGGCGTATCTCTCGCCAGAAAAAGCTGATTTACCGGATATTGACCCGGACGCACGGCCTTGTGATACCCAACCTATGGCTTATCGATTATGGGACGGCACATCACTGATGGGTTATTTACGTTTCGGCCTTCGCATGCTGCTACTTTTTATTACGCTGTTTGTCTGCGTACCTTTTTACTATAGCTGGAGAATTCTCGGCCTCTCCAATCCTTGGCCAAAAATATTTCTCAAAATCGCCGCTTATGCCTGTGGGGCGCGGGTTAAGACTATTGGCACACCCATCAAGCGTGATGTCTTCTTTATCTCAAACCACATTTCATGGGTCGATATCGCGATATTGGGTGGCCATAGTGGAACGGCTTTCGTGTCAAAGCAGGAAATAGCAAATTGGCCGATTATTGGATGGCTGTGCCGGTTGAATGATACAGTTTTTGTATCTCGGGGCGACCGCATGGCTATTGCGCAACAAATCAATGAATTGCGCGATGCCTTGGAAGAAACCTGGGCCATCACAATTTTTCCAGAAGGAACCACCACCGATGGATCAACACTTCTTCCATTCAAGGCGCCTCTGCTCAAAGTTCTGGAAACACCGCCACCCGGAATCATGGTCCAACCAATTTTTTTGGACTATGGGGAAAATGCGTTTGAAATTGGCTGGGTCGGTGACGAAAGTGCCCAATCAAATGCATGGAGGCTTTTGACAAGGCGCGGCGGTTTTCCAGTTGACGTTCATTTCCTTGAGCCTTTTGACCCTGATCATTTCAATGATCGTAAGGAAATTGCGGCTGAAGCCCGTCGTCAAATTGCAAAGAAGCTTTCCGCTTCACTGGGAGGTAAAGCCATTGTATAGGCGCGCGCTATGACTCAGGCCGATCCTAAAAAATTCCGCGTCAAAAACTTTGGCTGCCAAATGAACGTATATGATGGCGAGCGCATGTCAGAAATGCTCGTGGATCAAGGGATGACTGGTGCCGTAGATGGCGAAGAGGCGGATTTGGTGGTGCTCAACACATGTCACATCCGCGAAAAAGCCGCTGAAAAGGTGTATTCGGACATTGGTCGGCTGCGAAAAAAAGATGGCAGCAGTCCGATGATTGCCGTTGCCGGGTGTGTTGCACAGGCGGAAGGAAAAGAAATCTCCCGCCGCGCACCGAGCGTTGATATTGTTGTCGGTCCGCAAGCCTACCACCGCTTGCCTGAACTTATCGATACGGCAAAATCTGGCAAAAAAGCCCTGGATACGGATATGCCGGCAGCGTCCAAATTTGATGTTCTGCCAACGCGGAAAAAACAGGTTCGGCCCACTGCCTTTCTCACGGTGCAGGAAGGGTGCGACAAATTTTGCACCTATTGCGTCGTACCATATACACGCGGCGCAGAGATATCTCGTCCCTGGTCCGATCTGGTGGACGAAGCAAAAGCGCTCGTTGATGGCGGTGCAAAAGAGATCACCCTGCTCGGGCAGAATGTGAATGCCTGGACCGGGGAAGATGAGAAAGGACAGTCTCAAGGTCTTGATGGCTTGATTCGTGTTCTGGACAAGATCACCGGCCTAGAACGAATTCGCTACACGACCAGCCATCCCAATGACATGACAGATGCCCTCATTGCAGCCCATGCAGAAGTGCCAAAATTGATGCCGTATCTGCATTTACCGGTACAGTCCGGTAGCAATGGTATGTTAAAAGCGATGAACCGGTCGCATACCAGAGATAGCTATCTTGAGATACTTCGGCGCGTTCGAGCAGCCCGACCAGACATAGCACTGTCCGGTGACTTTATCGTCGGTTTTCCGGGTGAAACGGAGGCCGACTTTGAAGACACATTGAGTATTATTCGTGAAACGGAATATTCGCAGGCCTATTCATTCAAATATTCACCTCGGCCCGGCACACCGGCAGCGACCATGGACAACCAGATATCGCGTGAATTGATGGACGAAAGGCTGCAAAGGTTGCAGGCGCTGCTCAACGAACAGCAGCATAATTTTAACAAGCAACTGGTCGGCAAAAAAACTAACATTTTGCTAGAACGTATAGGGAAACTGGACGGGCAATTTGTTGGAAAAACACCATGGCTGACATCGGTTCATATTATTGCGCCCAATCTATCCATCGGAGATTTGGTAGACGTCGATATTGAGAGCGCCGGTCCGAACAGCCTGGCGGGACAACTTAGTGAAAGAATAGCCGCTTAATGGCACGCAAAGCCTCCAACGAAGACAAATCCAATTTGATTGCTCTGGACGTTGAATTTGATGATCCACAGTTGCTCGGCGATTTATTTGGCGAGTATGATCGCAATATTGTTGCGATTGAAAACCGGCTCGGTGTTTATATTGCCGCGCGCGGCCAAAAGCTGCGTATTGAAGGACAGGAAGAAGCTGCCACTCAGGCCCGCGATGTCCTAACCGGCATCTATAATCGCATCGAGAAAGGTCAGGAAATAGATGCCGGTGCGGTTGAAGCTATCATTGCAATGGCAGCTGATCCTCGCGTTTCAAAGACTGCCAAGGCGGCCACGGACAAAGCCTCAACACGCAAAGATGTTTCTGAACCGCCAAAAATTATGATCAAGACGAAGAAGAAAACAATCTTCCCGCGATCAACGCGTCAGGCAGTATATATGGAAGCCTTGGCAAAGGATGATTTGATTTTCTCTTTGGGACCTGCCGGAACTGGAAAGACCTATCTGGCAGTAGCACAAGCCGTATCACAGCTTATCACCGGGACCGTTGATCGTTTGATCCTTTCCCGACCAGCTGTTGAGGCCGGCGAAAAAATCGGCTTCCTGCCGGGTGACATGAAAGAAAAAGTCGATCCGTTTCTGCGTCCGTTATATGATGCGCTCTACGATACTCTGCCCGCCGAACAGGTGGAACGCAGAATTGAAAGCGGAGAAATTGAAATTGCACCCATCGCCTTCATGCGCGGCCGGACCTTGGCCGATGCATTTGTGATTCTGGATGAGGCACAAAACACCACTCCTGCCCAAATGAAGATGTTTCTCACCCGGTTCGGCATGAACAGCCGCATGGTCATCTGCGGAGATCCGAAGCAGGTTGATTTACCCGGTGAGGCGGTGTCCGGCTTGGCTGATGCTGTCCACAAATTACATAATGTTGAAAAAGTAAGTGTTGTGAAGTTTGGTGCCGCTGACGTCGTTCGCCATCCTTTAGTCGGCAAGATTGTCGAGGCCTACGAGGGAAAAGATGCCACTGATTGAGCTGAACGCTAGTTCGCGTTGGCATGATAAGCGTGACTGGAAGAAAATTTGCGAAGACAGCGCAAGAGCTGCTTTTTCGGTTTCTTCTTACAACCGACTATTAACCAAGGATTTTGTTCCTGAAGTTAGTATCAAAATGTCGGACAGCGAAGAAGTGCAGCAGCTAAACAAATCTTATCGTGGAAAGGACAGACCGACGAATGTGCTATCCTTCCCTCTTATGGATCAAAGCATGTTGGTTACTCTTCTTCACAACATGGATGGCGAGATATTGCTGGGTGATATTATCCTAGCCAAAACTGTATGTGAGGAAGAAGCCGAGGAAAAACAGATCTCCCTGGAAAATCACGTTACTCACCTGATTGTTCACGGCACCTTGCATCTGCTCGGCTATGATCATCAAGAAAATGCTGAGGCTTTGCTTATGGAGGAACTTGAAGTAAAAGCACTTCAGACGCTTGGCATCGCCAATCCCTATTTCGAAGAAAGTGTAAAAAGATAACAACGAATGCCCGACGATAATATTGGCCAACCTAATGCCAAGGTACAGGAAGATGAGGAACCCGGACGAATATGGCGGAGCCTGAAGGCTCTGCTTTTCGGTGACTCGGAAGACAATAGCCTGCGTGCGCAGCTCGAAGAAGTCATTGACGAGCATGAAAACGAGAACGGTCACGAAAATACCGACGATGAAGACCTATCGTCAGTTGAGCTAGAAATGCTCAAGAACCTCCTGCATTTTAGCGATCATGACGTGGATGATATTGCAGTTCCTAGAGCAGATATAATCGCCATTGAGGAAAGTGCGTCGTTCGAAGAATATATCAACATTTTTTCGGATCATGGGCACAGCCGCATTCCAGTCTATCGAGACAGCCTCGATACGATTATCGGCATGGTCCACATCAAAGACATATTCGCGATTGTCGCAAAAGGTGAAGAACATCCAACTGATATTCAACCATTCCTAAGGCAACCATTATTTGTTCCAGAATCTATGGGCGTGTTGGATCTCCTCGCGGACATGCGCGCAAACCGCACACATCTGGCGATTATTTTGGACGAGTATAGCGGTACAGAAGGTCTCGTAACGATCGAGGATATTGTCGAAGAAATAGTTGGAGAAATTGAAGACGAACATGATGATGAGCCAGTCCCAATGATCACCTTGATTGAAACGGGCATATGGGAATTGGACGCACGAGCGGAATTGGAAGACATTGGTAAAGAAATAGATCCTGCCCTTGAGGAAATCGAGGAAGACGTCGACACAATCGGAGGTCTTTCATTCGTTCTCGCTGGCCATATTCCAACCATAGGCGAACTGCTGGAACATCCCAGTGGCTGGAGACTAAAGATTCTAGAGGCAGACGACCGTCGAGTTACGCGAATAAGATTGGAGGCTCCTGACAATCATCAGGAAAGGAGCTAATTAACTGGTGGCAGATAAATTTTTTGCTCTTTCGCGCCAGGATTGTGCCAGAATGGCAACCTTGGATAGATATCGCAGTTCATCTTCACGGCCTATGTGACCACCGCCAACGACAAGCCTGAAAACTTTGCTGACTGACCAATTCGGAAATGGTCGTTCAATTTGTTCTATTTTATCACCTGCCTGTACTTTACCGGGATCTAGTACACGAAAATAGGAGCCTGATTTGGTCGTCTTGATTACTGTTTTCAGGACATCTGGCTTGCCAAATCGATGGTTCAACTTCCAACAAGGCGAGCGCCCGTGGCTACATTGGATAACCGCTTTTCCAATACGAAAAACATCTCCCAGACATAGTTCATCCTCGGTCATCCCGGCACAACTGAAATTTTCACCAAATGCTCCAGGCGAGTTCAGTGCTTCAACATCAGGATATTTCTCCCGCCAAAAAGCATAATGTTCGACCGGGTATAAGTGTATCGCCTTATCGTGCCCCCCATGATGCAACAAGTCAGCGACCTGGTTTCCTGCAAGTCCGAATTTCCCCAGTTGAATAGCATCGTTAACTGGATCCTTGACTATGGCACTTAACTCCCCGTCCTCACGGAATGGTTGCGGACTACCGATTAGGACTGTATCGAGAGTTGTATTGATCATGCCAGCGGCGCTAGCTTAATAAGATCATATTGGCAATTTTCCTCTCATTATGCTTTTAAGGTTTCAATGCAAATTAGTGATCTTCGGATTGCGCTTTATAGCGGCAATTACAACTTTGTCCGGGACGGGGCCAATCAGGCGTTAAACCGTCTTGTCGATTATTTGTTGCGCCAGGGCGCGGCGGTCCGTGTGTACTCGCCAACCACAGATACACCAGCATTTGAACCCACTGGCGATCTGATTAGTGTACCGTCCATCGCCTTTCCGGGACGCAGTGAATATCAGTTCCCAACACGTATTTCATCGCGTGTAAAATCTGACCTGGCCAAATTCGAACCCAATATCATGCAAATATCCAGTCCTGATCGCGCAGGACACAAAATGGTCGCATGGGCGCAAAAACAAAATATTCCGGTACTGGCATCGGTCCATACCCGTTTTGAAACTTATCCGCGCTACTATAATCTGGCATTTCTTGAACCGGTCATCGAAGCGATTTTGAGGCGACTCTACAGGAAATGCGATGCGTTGGTGACACCATCGGAATCTATGGCCCAGGTGCTAAGGGATCAGCGGATGAACTATGATGTCGGGATTTGGTCTCGCGGTGTTGACAAGCAAATTTTTAGCTCTGGCAGACGAGACCTTTCCTGGCGTCAGCAGCATGATATAGCAGACGAAGACATTGTGATCGGTTTTTTGGGTCGGCTCGTAATGGAGAAAGGCCTGGATGTTTTCTCCGACAGCATCGATGAACTCAGGCGGCGCAATGTTCACCACCGGGTCCTTGTGATCGGCGAAGGCCCGGCGCGGCAATGGTTCGAAGACCGAATTCCTGGCGCAGCCTTTGTCGGTTTTCAAAATGGTGCTGACCTTGGCCGCGCTGTGGCCAGCATGGATATGCTGTTCAATCCTTCGGTAACCGAAACCTTTGGGAATGTGACATTGGAGGCGATGGCTTGTGGCCTTCCAGTGGTGGCAGCAAAAGCCACTGGTAGCCAAAGTCTAGTCAAAGACCACGTATCTGGCCGCTTGATTGCCCCTGGCGCGATCCAAGATTTTGCCGATGCGTTGCAAGTTTATTGCGAGAACAACGAACTGCGGCAACAGCATGGTAAGGCTGGTGAAGCACGATCAGAAGAATATGGCTGGGATCAGATCAATGATGTCGTGGCTCAGACATATCTGCGATTGATCAGACAGCGTCAAGGTGGTCAAGGGCCATTGTCACCTGACGCAATACGCTGAGGATTGGCGATGAACGATCTGTTCCAAGGAGATGAAACAGTCGATTCCTCCACTCTAGTTGACGCCAATATCCCTCTGGCTGAACGCCTGAGACCAAAAAGTCTTTCGGAAGTTGTTGGACAAGATCAATTGGTTGGCGAACAGGGTTCTTTGTCTCAAATGATCAGGGCGGGGAAACTGTCATCCATCATATTTTGGGGGCCACCGGGAACAGGTAAAACCACGCTCGCCCGTTTATTAGCCAATGAAACAGAATTGCACTTCAAGGCAATTTCCGCTGTTTTTTCGGGGGTTGCAGATTTAAAGAAGGTTTTTGCCGAGGCGGAACAGCGACAACAGATTGGAAACTCGACCCTATTGTTCGTGGATGAAATACACCGCTTCAATCGATCACAACAAGACAGTTTTTTACCCTATGTAGAAAAGGGCGTGGTCACTTTGGTGGGCGCAACGACGGAAAACCCGTCGTTTGAATTGAACGCGGCACTGTTAAGTCGAGCACAAGTGTTGATCCTCAACCGGCTGGATAGCGATGCGTTGGCGGAATTGCTTAACAAGGCCGAAGCGCTAGAAGGAAAATCACTTCCGATCACCGTAGATGCACGGGAAGCTTTGATTGCCAGTGCCGATGGCGACGGACGGTTTCTTCTCAATCAAGCGGAGACTCTATTCGCACTTGCGCTGGAAACGCCGCTTGATCCCGCATCCCTTGCAAAATTATTACACCGGCGCATGGCGGTTTATGACAAGGACCGCGAGGGACATTACAACCTCATCTCTGCGCTCCATAAAGCGATGCGGGGTTCCGATCCGCAAGCGGCGCTTTATTATCTTGCGCGCATGCTCGTGGCCGGTGAAGAACCGCTATATGTCTTGCGAAGGATCGTCCGGTTCGCCAGCGAAGATATTGGCATGGCCGATCCGCATGCTTTAACACAATGTTTGGCGGCAAAAGATGCTTTCCAGTTCTTAGGCAGCCCGGAAGGCGAACTCGCCATTGTCCAAGCCTGTCTCTATTGCGCGACAGCTCCAAAATCCAATGCAGTTTATCAAGCGCAAAAATCCGCTTGGATGTCCGCAAAAAAGACCGGTTCATTGATGCCGCCACAGAACATATTAAATGCCCCTACCCAGTTAATGAAGGATATCGGTTATGGTGATGGATATCGCTATGATCATGAATCCGACCTTGGGTTTTCGGGCGATAACTATTGGCCGGAAGAGATGCAGCCGGAAAAATTTTATCACCCCTTAGACCGCGGGTTTGAACACAAGATTCGTGAACGACTGGAATATTGGGAGAATTTGCGTGATCAAAAAACTGATTAGCTCTTTTGTCGCCGTTTCAATGGCCGGACAAGCATTTGCGCAAACAACTAGCGATGGCGAATATGAGCGCGCGCTGGCAGCAGGATATAAGGCGCAATTCACATGTTCCGGGCTTTGGAATGGTGGAAAATCGTTAAAGGACATCGAAGCCGATGAACTAACCGGGATTTATGCTCGGGTTGCTAAAATTGTTCCGACGCTTTCGGCGGATATTGACGACGTCGAACGTCAGGTCCGTGTTAAATATAGTGAAAGCATGCCCCCGCGAACCGCGATTTGGAACCGTGTTTCCGGCTGTACTTCCATGCCTATAGGCTTTGGAGGATTGAAAATAGGTGCTCCCGCAAAAACCCGCACATTCAACGATGATCAATTGTGGCCATTGGGAGATATAGTCCCATCGCCCCCCGAGCTCAGCGGTGGAGCCAAAGCGAAAGAGACAGCAACCGCAGCTTTTGATGGTATAACTTTCGGAAAGGGAAGTAAGACCAGTGCAGTCCTGATTATCAAAGACGGCAAGATAGTTGCCGAACAATATAAGGATGGGCACGATTTACATACAGCACAGCGAACATGGTCTGTCGCAAAGTCCATGGCTGCCACCGTTATCGGCCATAGTGTTCAAAACGGAATGGCGGACGTGAGTGCAAAGGCCAGAATCCCGCAGTGGCAAAAATTTGGAGATTCCCGTTCCTTCATTACCATCGATAATTTGCTGAGAATGTCCAGCGGACTGACCAGTGATACGGCCGGTAGTCGCACCGACGCAATTTACATGGGCGGGACCAGCATCAGTCCAAGAGCGACGTCCTGGCCGCTAATCCACGTGCCGGGGAGCAAGTTTCGATATGCCAATAACGATACTTTGTTGGCGGTGCTGGCAGTTCAAGCCTCTCACAAGGATCGAAAGTTTAAACTCGGAAATTACATGCCCGAAGTTCATGATTTTGATCCATATCGGCTATTTCAGAAGGTCGGTATGACGCGAACCTATGTGGAAACAGATTGGCAAGACCATTACATCTTGTCGAGCCAGGTGTGGACCACAGCCCGGGATTTGGGGCGCCTTGCCATGCTCTATCTGAACAACGGTATGTGGGAGGGCGAACGGCTGTTACCGGAAAACTGGCGAGAATATGTAAGCACACCATCCGGTCCGCAACCGCAGGGTCGCAATGTCGGCTATGGCGCCCAATTTTGGTTATTCAACCAATCGGAAGGCATCCCCAAAGATACTTTTGCCGGATTTGGTAATCGTGGACAGTTTTTGGTGATCATCCCCTCTATGCAGCTGGCAATCGTTCGCAGAGGATATGACACGCGAGAGACCCCGTTCGATATTGAGGCCTTTACACGCTCCATCGTGGAAGCGTTCGGCAAGTGAAGCAAGCTTATCGAGCCGCAGTCTGCGCGGCCCTCTCCGGTCCACAATCGATGAAGATTGAACTAAAGACCGAAGCGCCACTCAAATCTGGTGAAGTTCGTATTGCCATAAAAGCGGCGGGTCTGAATTTTCCCGATCTATTGATGACATATGGCAAATATCAGTTCCGTCCTGATCCGCCGTTTGTTCCTGGCCTGGATGCATCGGGTGAAATTCTGGAGATCGCGCCAGATGTATCACACTGGCAAGTCGGTGACAGGGTGATGGCTGGCTCTAAAGGCGGAACGTTTGCAGAGCAGATGGTCGTGCCAGCTACAGCCTGCTCAAGATTACCCCCGACATTATCTTTCAAGGAAGGAGCCTGTTGGCAAACTGCAGCCAGCACCGCATGGCACGCACTTGTTGAGCAAGGCAAGTTGAAGCCATGCGAGACCGTTCTGATTTTAGGTGCAAGCGGGGGTGTTGGCCTCGCTGCAGTCAAACTGTCTAAAGACATTGGCGCAACCGTAATTGGCACTGGTTCAACCGAAGAAAAACGACAGATTATTCTGCAAGCCGGAGCCGATCATGTTCTGGACCCCTCGGATCCGGAACTGGCTGCAAAAGTCAAAAGCATCACGAACGGCGTCGGTGCCGAGGTTGTCTATGATCCTGTTGGCGGTGACCTAGCGACCAAAGCCACACGTTCTATCGCCAACGGTGGCCGGTATTTGATCATAGGATTTGCCAGTGGAGATATTCCTTCTTTTCCAGCCAATCATATCTTGATCAAAACCTATACCGTTATCGGCGTGAGAGCCGGCGCTACACCGCGCCGTGTGCCCGAAATTGCTAAGAGGCAGAAACAAGCCTTGATGGAATTAGCTGAGCGTGGAGCCATGCGTCCACACATCTCACACCGCTTTGCATTGGATGAAATCCAAGAAGCCTTATTGGCTCTGGAAAGGCGCGAGGTTATTGGCCGAGCCGTTCTTTTGATGGAATAATCACGTCGATTTTACATGTGATTACATAATTTGACTATTCTATTGGTCTGCGCCCCTGTCACTGGTTCGCAGAAAGTGTTAACCCATTCCCAGAATCTCGAATTGGGATCGCGAATTTGCACATAGGGGAATATCAAAATGGACGACTTAAGGATCGGGAATTATGCTCTCGATATGGATATCGCGAGCGACTGGGGGATGAAAATCGTCTCAGCAATTTTAATCTGGCTTGTTACCTGGATGGTTGCAAAAGCAGTAAAATGGGCGTTTGCAAAGCTGGTAAACAGCATTTCATTCTTGCAGCGTGACACAGGTGGCGGAGAATCAGTAGGCGATTCACTGAGCCGCATTGTTAGCCTTCTGGTTTGGCTATTTGGTTGGATCGCAATCCTGACCGTATTTGAACTGGATGCCGTAACCGAGCCGCTTCAAGCACTTCTCGACAATGTCATGGGCTTTATCCCCAATATTGTTGGCGCTGGCATAATCTTTTTCGTTGGCTCGATCGTTGCCAAAATCGTTCGCGATTTGGTTACAACAGCCATGCAGACCGTCAATTTGGACAAATGGGCTAATAAGGCCGGTGCGGACGAAGTAACCGGAAACTCTGCCATTAGCAGCACCATCGGTACGATTGTTTACGTTCTGATTATCGTTCCAGTTGCAATTGCAGCGCTACAGGCACTGCAAATTTCTGCAATAAGCGGGCCTGCTGTAACGCTATTGGAGACAATTCTCGGCGCAATTCCGCTAATCATTGGCGCTGCGATCGTATTGGGCATTGCCTATCTGATCGCTCGTTGGGTTGGCGGTTTGGTTGAAGAAATTCTCCCAGGTCTCGGCGTTGATCGTTCGATTGGAGCGATGAGCATTTTGCCAGAAGGCAGCACCGCATCATCAATTGTCTCCAAAATTGTTATGATTGCTATCATGCTATTTGCGGCCATAGCCGCAACACGCCTGCTTAACTTCCCGGAACTGACATCCATTCTAGACAGTGTTCTTGAATTGGGTGGCCGGGTCGTCTTCGGTGGCGTTGTGATCGTAATCGGCTTCTTCATCGCTAACCTATTGGCGAAGCTGATGGGCGAGAATGCAATGGCAGCAGCAATTGTTCGCTATGCCGCACTGGTACTGTTTGCCTTCATGGGTCTTCAGTTCATGGGCGTCGGTGAAGAAATCGTTCAAACCGCATTTACCGCTCTTATGATTGGCGGCGCAGCAGCTGCTGCTCTGGCCTTTGGCTGGGGCGGACGCAACGTGGCTGGCAAGGTTCTTGAAGACCTGACCAATGGTGGTAACAAAGCAAAAACGCCTGCGCGCAAACCGGCAGCAAGGAAAA
>Ga0316204_10008698_pt1 | contig 13907 bp, 16 predicted proteins | sample 6monrhotite_MG_2_FD_205661 | JGI IMG/M metagenome (GOLD analysis project Ga0316204, IMG submission 205661) | Microbial mat bacterial communities from mineral coupon in-situ incubated in ocean water Damariscotta River, Maine, United States -... | ecosystem: Environmental > Aquatic > Marine >... | reverse complement strand
AGTGCTTCTTTAGACATTCCTAAAGTATCGACTTGCTTCATTAAGGAATCAATAGTGTTTTCTACTGCTTCCCTAGCTTTCTTAGCTTCAGAACTTTCACCAGTTTCATCAACTAGTCCACCGCCTGTAGTACCGCCGGACATTGCTTTACCAGTACCGGTTCCAGTATCTATTTCAGAGATTTGTTTTAGTCGGTCTTTAGCAAGTTTCAATAACTTCTCTTGTTCAGCTATCTGGCTATTAGCTTCTTCTAATACTTTGTTACCGGTTGCACGTTTCCACCATCCGTCAATTTCTTTAACTGCGTTTCTAGAGTCTAACAATCCTTGCTCATAGCCCTCTATCTCTTTCGTAGCTTGGGCTATAGCGTCCTCTTGACTACCTCCCTCAGTAACTTGTGTAATTATGTTGGCGGTTTGATTTTCAAAATTGGTAGTTATTTGGTCTTGAAGTCCTGCTCCCTCTTTCACTGCTTCGTTGTAATCACGCACAGCATCAGAAGCTTTATAAACCGCCACACTGATAGCAGCAGCGGCAACAATGATGGACAACCCGGTAAATGCCGTTAATGAAAATAATGCCGCCGTAGCAACCTTAGCTGCTGTAGCTACACCCGTTAACGTGACTCCTAAGCCAGTGAATGCGATTGCCATAGTACCGGCTGCGGAAGCTAGTGAACCCACAACCATCAACAGCGGTCCCAATATCGCAACAACTGCTGCTGCTTTTATAAGGGTTCCTTGCATAGACTCATTCAGGTTACCCCACCATTCTACGCCAGACTCCACAACCTTCATTAGTTTTTCTAAGTGGGGAACCAAGCTTTGACCAATAGCTATACCCGCATTAGTAACTTTGTTCTTAACTGCGGTCATCCTATTAGCAAAGGATTTCATTTGCCGCTCTGCTACAGTTTCGGTGGTTCCCTTAGCTTTGCGTAATTCTTCTTCGTATTTACGAACAGCATCACTCATTCCAAGCAATGGAAGAATGGCTTGTTGCACCCGTGCTTGGAAACCGAGTTGTTCTAGAGTTGCCGATTTAACTTCGTCACTCATTCCTGCAGTAACGTCTTCCAGGTTTCTAATAATGTCTGCGAAGTTACGCATTTTTCCATTATTATCAAACACCGAGAAACCTAGTTCCGCATGTGCTTCAGCAGAATCACGGGCTGATTTGGATAGTAGCAGCATTACTCGGCTTAGACTAGTACCAGCAACAGCACCTTTAACGCCTTGATCTGCATAGGCTGCTAGAACGGCTGTTCCTTCTTCTATGTCTTTACTGAATGCTCGTAAACTAGCAGCAGCAGTATTAGTTAAGGATTCTGCAAACTGTTGGACACTACCGTTAGCTAATGTGTTGGCTTTGACTAGTACGTCACTAACCCGCGTTAAATTCTTAGTGTCTTGGACTAGGTTCTTACTAGTTAAACCTAAAGCACTTTGAGCATCCGTCAATAGGTCCGTAGCTAAAGCCATATCAAAGTTACCAGCAGTTGCGAAACTGGCAACTTGCGGTAACAGCATCATGGATTGGGCAGCAGACTTACCAGCACTAGCTAGGAAGAAGTATGATTCCGCAAGTTCTGTAGCAGATTGAACAGCAGCACCGCTAGAAGACAAGCTAAGTGCTGTATCCCTCATAGCGGCTATCTGCTGTTCCGTAACATCCATGATAGATGTGCTGGTTGTCATAGCTTTATCAAAATTAGTGAAAGCTACAACGGAAGCTGTACCCATAGCGACAACCGGCAACGTTAGACCAACAGCCATACGCCTACCTAGGGAACCGACTTGATTGCCCACTTTTTTAAGCTTAGGACCAAGTTCGTCTAATTGACGGGCTAGCTTCTTAAACGTAATACGAACCTTACGCCCTAACCGATCCATAGAAGTACCGATTTTAGCGGCTGCATCCTTAGTGCTACGCACACCCACTTTAAGCATTTGTTGATAACTAGAACCGTCACCGATCATTCGTACTAGTAGGCTATCAATCTCAGTCGCCATCAGTATCTCCTTTACCTATTCGCATATTCCAGACCGCTTTACTCATCCGAGTGAGTATATTCTGGGAAGAAACAGGTTGTGCTTTTTTATCGGGCTTTGGTTCTTCTCTAACGCTATCAAATGGAATCTTGTACCCGTCTAAACCTAAATCTTTTTTAGACTGATGGACAAACCTAGCTATCTGCATTAAGTAATACTCCATGCGAGATGGCTTATTCCATTCTTCAGATAGCCAAGCTTGCCATGTGCGATATTCTCGATGGGTCATAGACTGCATACATTCAAGCAATCCTTTACCTTGATGGTGGGCTATTCTAAGCCAATCGGAATACCGCTCTATTCGTTTTTTGCTTGCTCGTCCTCATCATCATCGTCTATCAGTTCGCTAATTTTCATAGCAGTTTTGAATAGCTCTTTAACAATGCGTTCGGGCCACTTACGAATGGTAACCATTTCTACCCGCTTACCGGGCTTGCCGTCCTCACCGACTGTAAACAGACACAAACCTAACAACTTCAGTTGTAGGTCTCCACTGTTACGCATCCCCGTTACGTTACCTTCATCATCTCGGAGTTGGTTCTTAGTTACGTGGTTACGAAATTCAGCAGCATCAGCCCCGTTTGCTTCCACTAGTAAGTATTCAGCCCCAGAAAATTTGACGGGGATTTGAATAACTTGAGCATCGGTATAATCAAACTCAGTTGGAATACCTTTTTCAGCGTTAGTAGTTTGGTAGTTCTCTCCACCAGTCGTTTCAAAATCTGTAGGGTTCATCAGTTTCCTCCTCAGTAATAAAAATTAAGCGTCGAAAGCTTCGACTAGTACAGAAACGCTTGCGGTATCTGCTTTGAACATCAAAGAATTAACGGCAGTACCGGTAGTCCCCGTACCTGTACCGAATTCCTCAGCTAAATCCCGCGATAACCGCAACACATAAGTTTCCCCGGCTAGTATCTCACCTAGCGGGTAGAACGTAGAACCGTCCCATATTCCATAACTAACAAAGTTAGTGCTGTCTAAATTCATTAACCGACAATAGCCGGGAGTAGTTAATGCACTGAAGTCCGCACTTACCCCCGCAACCGTAGCAGTGATTACACCGGGAGTTGGACCAACCCCGACACTCACATCACCCGTAAACTGTTCGGGCTTGCCGCTGTAGTTCAACGGATCAGCATCACCCCCACGGATGGCTAAGGATGCTCGAATAGTTGCTTCACCAGTCATAATTACACCTAATTTCAAGCTGTAGGCTGTTTGTGGGCAGTGGTGGGCAGCGTAAACACCGCTGAAATCGACAAAATGGCCCCGTGTAGCCCTTTTGAGGGGTTGGGGTGCGTGATATTACCCCCCTGCTGCTGAAATGCGTTAGAAGGGCTGTTTTGTGGCTCTGAATACCCTGTTAAGATGGGTAAGATAGTGGTAAGGGGCGTCCGTGCCCCCCACCATAGGCTGATTACGTGCCAGATACACTGGTCAAAACCATAGATTCTTCCGTACTCGTACCGTTTTCACGGTTAGTAGGTTGAATGGTAATCTCTGCTTCCGGCGGTTCGCCTTCTACTAGAGGACCAGGAACAAACGTGCGTAGGTAGCCATAAAAGTCCATAGTTGAACCATCAGGAAACGTCACTGTAACTGATCCTTCTTGGTTCAACAGGTTGTCAAGAATGTTGTTATATACGTCGGGATCGTACATAACTGTAATGGAACTCTCTGTTAGCGTAGTTAGACTACGGCTAGCAAAAGTTCTATAGGTTGTGTTGTGCATCGTGGTATCGTCGATGGCATCACCACCGTCGAAACCGGGAGGTGTAACTTCCTTTTCCCAAAAGCTTACGTTAGGATCTCGGTCAAATGCAATTTTTGTAGAAAACCCGTCACTGATCTTAATACCGGCGGGAGTCAACCTAGCGGTAGTAGATGGAGCAGTCATTATATTCCCTTTCTAGGAAGTTTGTTTAACTGTTAGCAAAACATTGATTGTATAGGAAAACCGTTTTGACGTTGGAGTTTCAGTGCCTAATGAAATTGGCGTACCTATTCGCTTGATCGTATGGATCTCATATTCATTCCCTCCAATAGTCACAACGTATTGATAACTGTCCTTGTCAAATGATTCTTTGATTGTGTTAGTTTTGGTCCAGGCTATGGCTTTGGTTGCCCCTCGGATTCTGACTTGAACACCGGGGTAAGTAACCTGTTCGCCATCGTATTGAATTCTACCCCTAGTAATTCCCGCCGTATCGATAACGGAAATTACATTGTCGGGGTTGTTCATTAGTAGTTCATCACTAGCGGGCCAGCTACCGCCATCACTAGGCAAAGTAGCTAAAGACTCATTTACTAGGTACTGGCGTAAAATACTGGCAGCACTATCAGCAAGGCTTCCACTCATTATTTTTCTACCTTAGTTTGTGCTGAACCGATTAGGTTACCGGTATCGATAGGAACGAGTTCCATGCTGTCTCTCTGCAATCGCATTCCTGCCATTAACATAGCTTGAATCATGCCGACACCTTTGGCGGTTAACCTTTGGATTAACTTGGTGTAATCTTTAGAATTTTGTCTCCAAGGTAATTCTAAAAACTTAGCCATTCCTATTTTGTGCGGGGTAGATAAATCCTCATGTACACGTATCGCGTAAGAGACACCAAAGTAACCAACTACCACCGATCCATCATCTTCTTTCTTAGATTTTCTGATTTTGTTTTCTAGTGTGGTATTAAGTTTGTCAGCCCGTCTAACGTACTTCCCTTTACCATCTGTTCTACGTGCCATGACTTAATTCCTTATGCTAGGTTATGAATTCTAAACTTGATAACCCGGTGCATTTTCTTAGTGGTATTCCACACCACCGTTATCAGTGCTTTGTGTCTTTCTTTAGCGTCCACAGCAATAGTGCTTAATGTAATTGCTACGTCTGCCGGTTGCACATTCCAAGTGAATAGCCCGCTAGTCGCGTGCATTGTGCAATTGTTGGCATTAAGTACGTCTTGAGCATTTCGACTGTTAACAACTTCTCCACCAGACATTTCGGTTAACGTCATAGTGATGGAATCAATGGCTGCTGAAGGAATTACCGTACCGGTTTCATCCTGTAGCGTAGCCGTGTAAACGGCTGATGTTGATTCGTCTATGTCTAAAACATTAGGAACAGACATTTAAGAACACTCCGTAATCGTTTCAGAACTGAAAGCAGCAACCGTAAAAGTTTCTGGGGAAAATACACCTGATGCTAACGATTCTATAGAGAATTGCCCCGTTGCAAAGGTTTCTGATGTAAAACAAACACTGTTGTAAGACAATACTTCCGAACTAGAGAACCCTAAAGTAGGTATCCACTTGGCAGAACCCGGTGAAAAACCTATCCCACCAGCAATAATATTTTTGATTGCCATTATGTGGCCCTCGTGCGGCTGGTCGGGTCGCTAGCATCGTCCAGCGTAAACGTCATAGCCGTTGTACTGCCGTCCAGTTTCTTAGCTGTAATGGTCGTTCCACTGATAGCAAACTCACTTAGTCCAGCCCAAATCATAAACATGCTTTGTGCTAGTGTGGGGGCAGTTCCATCGGCGGCATAGCTCTCGGTCATCTGCGTTGTAAGCACCGCCGTTGCGATAGCTGCTGCGGTTGGGTCATTTAGTGCAGCAATCAAACCTGGGATTGTGGTATCGGTGTCCACTAAGATCGAATCCACGTTGGTGTCTATCGTATTGATCTTAGTGTCTAACGTAGTACCTGTATCAACTTCGATTGCGTCAATGCTAGCTTGTGTTGCACTAAGCAGATTTACGCCATCCGCACCCGTGATAATATCTAGGTCTGCTTGGGCTGTAGCTATTAGTGCGGGGATTGTCGTACCGGTATCAACTAGAATTGCAGCGACTTCTGTATCTAAGTAGCCCGCAATTACTGCAAGGGTAGATGGAAGCGTTGTACCAGTGTCTTCGACGATAGCTGCTAGTTGCGTACTATTACTATCCATTTCTGCTCGGATGTCTTCGACAGTCGGAGCACTACCACCCGCACCGGTCGTCCATGCTGCATCACCACGGTTTCTAATAGCTTCTAAGCTATCGGTCCCTGTGACAAAAGTTGCTCCAGCTATATCTGTTAGGGTTGCTGGCAAGGTAGTACCAGTATCAACCAGTATCGCATCCACCACCGTATCTATGTCGTTAATCTTAGTATCTAGTGTGGTACTGGTGTCCACTTCAATAGCATCAATACTGGCTTGGGTAGCGGACAATAGATTAACACCGTCTGCTCCAGTAATAATATCTAAATCGGCTTGGGCTGTGGTAATGGTTCCCGGAATTGTAGTACCAGTGTCTACCAGTATGGAGGCAACTTCTGTAGCCACTTCACCAAAGCTACCAGCAGCAACATGGTCTGCTTGAGCTTCGTCCCATACTGCGTCTGCAATAGCAGCAGCACTAGCACCCGAACCACTCGGAGCATTTTCTAAAGCGTTAACCGTAAACCGGGAGACACCGCTATCGTTTTCAACAATTTCATTTAGTAGGGCTGTAGCCGTACCGGGCTTGCTTGCTGGATCGTAGTCTACCGCTAGCAAATGGTCTAAGTGGATATCGGATAGTCCGGTATCTACTTCTGTATTTACTTCAGCTTTCATAGCTGTAGACATACCGCCAAGATCGGTTAGTCCCGCACCCGCTACTCCTATACGTGCGAAGTTATCTCCAGTTTGCTTAGTGTGGCCGGTCAGGTTTGTTACAGTGCCGATTGTACTAGAGGATTTTGCGTAGCCCGAACCATCATAATCAGCTTCCAGGTTGTCTGCTGCATCTGGATCATTACTGATTGATATAATGTTTGCATCCACTTGGTTTGTTTGGGTGAATACAAGTTGATCCGTCTTGGTTTTGATTGCATCCAAGTCCAACCCACCGGCATCACTAATAGGTAATCCGCCCGCTGCGTCTGCTGCTGCATTAGGTAGGGCTGTAATACCCATACGAACAGAATCAGTTAGGTCTACGTTTATTAGTTGGATTTCTATAGCTACGGAAGCTACGTTGTTTGATGCTGAATCGATTAGGCTAATACCACATTCACTAGCACCCGTAGCAAAGCAAGCATCAGGCGGATCAAGTCGATACCAACCGGGCATGTTAGGGCTGATCTCTTCCCACACTCCGTCAGCATGTGCGGTCCCTGTTCCCACCGCATCGATTAAAGAAATCTCTGCTATGACTACGTCATTGTCATCTTCCACGCGGGCATAGTATGCAGTAAGCATACTGGCAGTAATGCCGGTTAACCCGTCGCCCGTAGTGCTGGAGGAGTCTTGCACAAACACTAATAGAGTTTGATCGGTAACGCCTTTTGTTCGTAATACTTTCAACCTACTAAACCTCCAGCCATACCGGGATGTCTAAGTAATGCCCCGCCACCGCCGCCACCACCTGCTCCGTCATCTAACTGACTAATAATTAGTCCCATGTGTGGTCTACGGGTTGTTGTATCTGTCCAACCACCAGCACCATCATCTAGAGTATATTGCCAAGTAGCTCCACCGGGCATTGCTCCCATCATTGTTGCTGAGTCCACATCAAAGTAGTACATGCCAAAGTTGTTGGATGACGTTGCATCCACGCAAAGCCGATATGTTGTATCTGCTTCTAACGTAACTTCGGTATCAAAGTAGATGCAGATCGGGTCGATAGTTTCGCTACCCGAATCCTCGTCATCCATCGCTATGTTGGCGAGTCGGTTTGCTCCAGTGTGATTAGGTACTCCGCTGGAGTTGTATAGTGTCACTCGGTAGTCAGCCCCGGTTCCACTACCACCGCCGTTGAACCACATCCCCGCGATTGTCATTTTCACGGGAACTTGAAACACCATGCCCCGCTCGACACCGGTGCTTGTCCATGTATCTAGACCAAAAGCAGTAAACGGAAAGAACGGCGGAATGTTTGCAAAAGTTCCATCGCTGAAATGTATAGCCATACAGGGAGGCTGCGGACTCAGCGATTCAATCATTTCATGTTTTGCGTTACTACCTGCGTTGTAGACTTCGTATGGCAAGTTAGAACCGCTGTAACAACGTCTGTAACTACTCAGGTTTCCGCTGAATGTGCTGAATTCCGGTCGCTCGATAATTGCTGCGATGACTTCACCAGCCGTGACCGTATAAGCTGTGGTGAGTGTAGTTGTGAACCATGTATCATCGTCGCCCGAAGCTACCGCAACCGTGGCACTACGGTTAACACCGACTAATGAATTGCTGGGGTCGCCTGCTGCGTTCATTGATTCTAAACGTACTTCCAGGTCTCCGCCCGTTGTGACCGTGACGGTTCCCCAACTCACCTTGTCTAATGATTTTCCATCATCTTGCGGGCTGATTTGAAAGCCACATCCATAGTATTCTTCATCAGCATCAATGAGGTTATTGTCCATCATCGCTGGAGCAGAAGCGTTTGTCGGATGTGCGGGCCAGCAGATATTACCTAGTAGGCTGGTCATAGTCATAGTTAGTCATCCTCCCCTTCAGCTTCGGCCTGCCAATGAGTAAAAAAGTGTGAGTCTGTATCTGGGTCTTTGTTGGTCATGTTTTGGAACAGCAACCTACGCATGACTCGGACGGCTTCCCGACGTTCGGCCACTGTACCGCCTGTGCCGTTCTGCACGTATTCCTTACCCCAACGCATCAGCCGCCTAGCCCACACAGACCGGGGGCCAACGAGGTTATTGAGTCCGTATCTCAACATCTTGGCGAGGTGCTGATTTATCTCTGCTGGTGTTTGCGGCATTAGTTATTCTCCGGGTAAAAGCTACCGCCAATGGTTTCTCCGTATTCCTCAAACACTTCGTAAGTCGTCATTCCAGCTACGTCTGTATACACACCGTCAAGTTTAATCAAGGTTTGTCCGGTCTTACGTTTGTAAATGGGTATTATGTAGTCGGGGTTTTGTTCATCGAAGTAAATGCGAACACCGTTAACGTAGAGCAAGGATTCTTCAAGCTGTTTGCCGTTCTTGCTCCAGTCGAAAGACATTCTAATGTCTTCATTGGGAACACCTTCCTCATTGAAGCTAGCCAGCATAGTTACGTTGTCAATTAGGCAATCTCCGGTTAGGTCATTCCTAGCACTTCTAAAGTCTATGTTCCAAATGCAATCGATAGCACCATCGCTAACCATTATTCCTTCATAGGGCAAAGCTTTATTGCCCTTAGTCGGTGGAACAATGCCTATGTGGAAGCCACTGATGTTTACGTTTTCAAACATTGACCGGTTAAGATCGTAAGCTGTGCCAGCATCAACGCCAATCGTTCTTGACCTATGTGCTTGCTTAGTGATTTCCCAATCATTAACAAAGTAAGCGTTCACTAAACGTAGTCCAGTGTCGTGGTACGCACGCAAGCAGCCCCGGTTATCGAATGTGTGCCAAACCTTAACATCCTTAATAGTCACATCGTCAAAGAGTACATGTTTTGTACCTTGGCTCCAAGCGTAGTACATGAACCCCCGGCAGTTGGCTCCATAGATGCCTTCTATCTTGTGACCTAAGGATGTAATTGACTGGCGAGTAATCTTGGTTCTGCTGTGGGAACCTTTGTTAAGTTTGACTAACAGATTTTCTGCACCAGTACCGTAGCCACTAAGATATAAAACGTATCCATCACAAGCGTAGCAGCTAAGGTTTAATGCTGTGGAACCTTGGCGGGTAAACCATAGACCAGAACCGTTAGTTCCTGACGTTCTAGAAATAATCACTTCGCCAGATGGTAGAGTAATTCGCTTTCTCCCCAGAAGTCCTTTCTTGATACCTTGAATACCAACAATTACGCAATCTTCATAGTGGTTGTGTACCTCACTACCGTCCTCTTCCATGATACCCGATCCAACAGCATCATAGACAACTGTGCTTTTGATGTTGTTGTAGTGGCTACCATGAATAGTTATTCCCCATCCTGGTGAACCTTCAACCACACAGCCTAAAATATTAGACTGGTATTCAGAATCTTCCCTACCGCCTTCTGGACCTACTGCATGATGTGCGTGTAGCGGGTATCTACCTCGTTGATTATCACTTTGGTAGGCTGGTTCCCCATCACGTATGACGGTTTCGTCATTATGAATATCGTTCTTGGTTCTACCCATACCCTGAATAGATACATAGGACAAATCTACATAGCCATGATCGGTCCAAGCTAAATGCCCTCTAATGCCTAGAGAGTTTTGGCTACGGATGACGATGTCGCGGGTTAAGTTACTAACCATGCAGTAATCCGGTGTGCAAACTTTGTTAGCAACCATGCCCGGATGGTCGTACTCTAACGGAGAGTCTAGCTGAACTGTGTTACCGCTAACTTCTGTAATGGTTCTGATTTCATTATGTCGTCCAGCAGTATGTATATTCCGTTTAGAGACTTGTTGTTCTGTATCAGGTATTAACACCCGGTCTCCCACCAGCCAATTTTCTGGGGAAGAACTGAGTGTAATAGCTGTTGCACCTGTGTAGATGTGGTCAGCGGCTTTTACTGCGTGCGTTTTTGGTGTTCCGTTGGCTGATAGCTTACCAAAGATTACAACCCCTGTTCCCCATTGCTTAGGATCAGTGGTTAAATCAATCGGCGTATCTCGTATAGAGAGAATTGAACCGGGCAGTATTTCACATTCTCCAAGTTCATAGATTAACAAGTTAGTGAAGGATACGTTTCCTTCAATTACTAGTTCCCCCGCTACTGCTATTGTGTGGGCTTTGGTGAATGATGTGGTGGCTGTACCTTGATCAATGCAGCTTACTATATGGCCGATCTTAACAACGTCTTCAACCGTAGGAACAACGCCCGTATCCCAAGTGCTTGGGTCATACCAATCCCCGTTAGCGATACTGTGAACCGTAGGGGCTGCTCCGAAGTCTGGTGTATAGTCGTGCCCTAATGTAGGACCAGAATTTAATATAGCCATTGTCATTATTATTACTCCACTCATAAACTTCCCCAACTGAGGAATGGCCCGTTATGGTCACGTTGGACAGTACACTGCCGACTTTTTAACGCTTGCTGTTTTACGTGTTCGTCTCTTTACTCTTCCTTCATGGTCGTCATCATGCAAACTCCATAGCTCTGCTTTGGACCAGCTTTGCAAATTCCAGTTGTGAAACTTTCCCCGGTGTGCAGAACCACTTAATAAATGCTTGATCATAAAAGATTTCGTTGGGGACCACGAACCCTCGAAATTCCACCGCTGACCGTGGATAGGGTAATGACCGGTTGTAGCTACTCTTGGTGGCTCGCGTGCTGGTGGCTGCTCTTGCACGCCCTTGTGTAGCCAACCTATAGCCCACTGATCTATTACAGTACCGCAATCTTGGAGTAGCCGTCTTACTACCCTCCCATCTTCTATCTTTACTAGTGCGGGAAAATTACCGATGTTATAGCGTTCGTCTAACTGGCTGTAAGCAGCGTACACAATTTGAATATCGTCACTGCGTGTTTGACCTATGTCCCAACCAGTTAAACGAAGTTTATCAAACGGTCCATTCTTAACACTCAGTTTGTTATATAGGATAGTACAAGGGGGACAATTGTCTGTGAGAAACAGTAGGATACGATTTCTATCAGTAGGAATTTCACGTTGGCTCCTTTGTGTTGGTTGTGGCTCACCGATCCAAACAATAGATGTTTGATCACCCCCAATCCAATCTAGGGCTAGGCAAACTGTGTTAAGGAACAACAGTATCAATGCGGCCCCCAACAGTTTGCGTTTCATATAAAGTCTACTCCTGTATGTTTCTTAACCAATGATACCGCTAAGGTTTCTCCAGCATGTTGGAACCTAGTTAGTTCTGTACCCGGTGTAGGCGGGGTAGTTGGTGGTTCTGGTTTTGGCGGTTCTGGCGTACTGTTGATAGGCTTACCTCCGAATCTTTGTTTAAGCAACCGCTCTGACGGATCACCTTTCCAGGTAGGCTTTAATCCTTTCACTAAGTAGCTATTCATAATGCCTCCGCGTGAATGACTTAGTCCACAGTTGTGACCAAATTCATGTAGCATTAAGGTAGCCCATTCCCTTTCCGTATTAGCAGGTCTGTAGTTTTTATCAAACCTAGCCCATATCGTTGATCCACAACCTTTACCGTGCCCGACAATAGCTAAACCAATCCAGCTACCGGTAGGGCGTACAAATTCAACTGTGATGTTTGGTGTGGATGTAGTTAATGAAAGTTTAAGTCCCATATTTCCGTAAGCTTGAACTACGTTATTCCACACTTTGTCAAACACTGGTTCAAGATGGTTAGGCGGGCTGTTCAGTAGTTTTACTTTGGCATGATGAAAGTCTCCGACACCATGACACCCCCGCCAGTTGCCCGATCCTTGGGCTGCTTGAACATCGTTTACAGGATCATAGTCTTTACACTCACATCTAGGACGCTTGGCTAGTTTAAGTAATGCCGGACCGATTACTCCATCTATCTTTACTTCGGCTGATGATCGTTCTGGATATTGTTTAGCAATCAATGGAGCCAATTCGCTAGCGTACATTGATTGATAAGACGCAACCGCTCTAGCTACTTTGTCTTCCTCTGATACGTCTGGTGTTACGTCCTTACCAAACGGGTTATCATAATGCCCGGTTGCTTTGAGAAGCTTTAGCAGCTTTGCAGCTTTCTTACCCATTACCATTACTTCACCTCCGCTAAACCAATATAAATCTCTTGGAATGCTTCGGCATATTCTTGCTGTGTTTTAATCTTTCCACTAGTGACTAGTTCGTTAATAGCTTTACCAAACCCGTCTTCAAAGAAAGGTTTTCTCCAGGCTGTTCTACGTCCAGCATCGGGTACTGCTTTTTGGTTCAGCTTATTAAGGGAAGCACCTACTTTAGCTAGCACTGGTTCTGTACCGAAATCTCCATTAACAATGCCCGCAACTGTAGTGAAGAAAGCCATTGATAACTTGACTGCTTCCTCTTTTTTAGTGCTTCCTTGTACGTTGTTGAACCATCCAGCAACTTGCTCTTTCAAACCGTACTTGGATTTGGGTTCCGGTTTTGGTTCGGGTTCTTCTGGTGGTGTGTCTGTAGGGGGCTTAGGGTTAGGTGTACCAGTACCCGTAACTAAGCTATCACAACGCACTACCAACACTGTTCCTGTTCCTTCTTCTAGGAATAGTATGTAATAACCTACGCCTTCTCCACCGTTAAAGATGATAGCTTTTTCAGTTTTTAATAGGGGAACTGTTGTAGGTTCTTCCTGTGCTGTTGCGTTACTCGTAACCAAAATTACTAACAGCAACCACATCCCAAAGATTGCTTTTCTCATTACTTAAATCCAATCATTAAAACCGGGAATATTGTTATCGTCAACTTCACCTAGAAGCATACCCACTAAAGCCTCATCCTCTTTAGCTTCGGACATTACCGCTTCGCTGAGTATGTTTGACACTTGGGATTGTTGCTTAGTTCCCATGTGTAGGTTGTCTTTCTGGTTTCGTACTGCCTTACGGGTAATACGTTCGATCCAGAACTTATCCCACCACGTGGGTTTAACTAACCGCTGTTCTAGTGCTTCTTTGGAACTGTCGTTAAAACAGTTCATCAGCATTTCCATCAGTACCGGCAGTACCAAAGTAATTACTGAGGACCAATCAAATACTGCTTCCACTCTACCATGTTTTTCAGTGTCGATAGCTATCGCTTTATTTCTTAAAGCGTTCTCGACTCTTTCCATTGTGTCTGACATTGTACTCTCCTACTTAAGTAAACTTGCTGAAGACGTATCCCCGGTCTTCGATGATCCTAACGAAGTCATTACAGAAACTATCGCAGCCAATGCTATAGCTGACCAAAACTGTTCCCAATTAAGTTCTAGTAAGCTGGTTCCTTCTACGGTAAGTAATGCTACTCCTGTTTGTGCAGCG
>Ga0316204_10008697_pt1 | contig 13907 bp, 11 predicted proteins | sample 6monrhotite_MG_2_FD_205661 | JGI IMG/M metagenome (GOLD analysis project Ga0316204, IMG submission 205661) | Microbial mat bacterial communities from mineral coupon in-situ incubated in ocean water Damariscotta River, Maine, United States -... | ecosystem: Environmental > Aquatic > Marine >... | reverse complement strand
GGCAGACATTCGCCAACTGGCGCACGCTGATCGACATGGGCGGTTTCATCGCCGACCACCAGAACTATTCCTGGCAGGAGGCGCTGCCCTTCATGGTCAATGGCGAAGCGGCGGCCTATCTGATGGGTAACTTTGCTGTGGATCAACTGCGCAGGGCTGGCTTGACCGACGATCAACTGGACTTCTATCAGTTCCCGGTGATTACGCCAGGTCTGGAACTGGGCGAAGACGCGCCGACCGATACATTCCACGTGCCCGCGGGCGCGCAGAATGTCGAGGCCGCGCGTGCCTTTCTGCAATTCGTAACCTCGACCGAGGTGCAGACCCGCATCAATGGCCCCGACGGGCTGGGCCAACTGCCGGTCAATGCAAATGCCGAGGTGGCCGATGATGAATTCATCCAGCAGGGTTTCGAGATGCTGAGCCAGAACGCCACCGGCGGGATCGCGCAGTTCTTCGACCGCGATTTCCCGGCTGAAATGGCGGCCAACGGCATGGAAGGTCTGCAGGAATTCATGGTCTTCCCGGATAATCTGGATGACATCCTGAACCGCCTGGAAGCCGACCGTCAGCGGATCTACCAGTAATCAAGACCCGCGCGCGCCGCCCGTTTATGCGGCGCGCGCCCCCCTCTTTCCCGGTTTGTCCGCAGCCCATCCGCAAGCCGCCCCCCGGTTTCCGAATGTGTTGTCTAGCAGGAAGGCAAGAACATGACCGCGCCCGCCACCCGACAGACATGGCTGAAACGCAACAAGATGACGGTGACGCCGCTCCTCTTTCTGCTGCCGGGCGTGCTGTTCTTCTCGCTTTACGTGATCATCCCGATCTTTCAGTCCTTCAACATCTCGTTCTACCGGTGGGATGGATTGGGAGAGGCGACATGGGTCGGCATCGGCAATTATCAGGAACTGGTGAATGACCGCGCCTTCGAGACATCGCTGTGGAACAACGTCAAATGGCTGGCGCTTTACCTGCTGGCGATCCCCGCGGGCCTTTTCATCGCGCTTTTTCTGAACCAGACGGTCACGGGCATCCGGCTCTATAAATCGCTCTTTTTCTTTCCCTTCGTGATCAGCCAGGTCGTGGTCGGCCTGGTCTTTACCTGGTTCTACCTGCCGCGCGTCGGCCTGCTGAACGCGTCGCTGGAATTTCTCGGTCTCGGCTCGCTCAACATCCTCGGCGATCCGACGCTCGCCACCTATGGCATCATCGCCGCTGGCCTCTGGCCGCAGACCGCCTATTGCATGATCCTCTACCTCACCGGTCTGAACGCGGTCGATCCCGAACAGATCGAGGCGGCGCGGCTCGACGGGGCCAAGGGGGCCAAAATGCTGTGGTATGTCGTTCTGCCGCAACTCAAGCCCGCCACCTTCATCGCCTTCGTGGTCACCATCATCGGCGCGCTCAGGTCCTTTGACCTGATTTCGATCATGACCAATGGCGGCCCGTTTGGATCGACCCGCGTGCTCAGCTTCTACATGTTTGAACGCGCGCTTTCCGAATACGGGTTCCGCATGGGATACGGCTCGGCCATCGCGGTGGTGCTGTTCATGATCATGCTGATCTTCATCGCCTATTTCCTGTGGTCCATGTGGCGTGACGAACGCCCGGCGCGGAATTAAGAGAGAGGGCCAGACAGATGTTTCCAACCCCGATCCAGAAACGCAGCCGCACCGCACAGCTGACCTATCAAAGCTTTCTGCCGCTCGCCTTGATCCTGTGGCTGGCCCCGCTCATTGCGGTGGCCGTGTTTTCGATCCGCCCGAGTTCGGATTTCGCGCAAGGCAATTATTGGGGGATGCCGTCCTCGTTCGAGTTCTTCACCAATTACGGCCGCGTATTCTTCGAAAGCGACATGCCGCGCTATATGCTGAATTCGCTGATGATCACGATCCCCACCGTGATCGGCGCGGTGGCGCTCAGCTCAATGACCGGCTTTGCGCTTGGCATCTACCGGTTCCGCGGTAACCTGTTGATCTTCTTCATGTTCATCGCGGGCAACTTCGTGCCGTTCCAGATCCTGATGGTGCCGGTGCGCGATCTGACCGTGGGCATGGGGCTTTACGATACCAAGCTGGGCCTTATCCTTTTCCACATCGCGTTTCAGACCGGGTTCTGCACGCTCTTCATGCGCAATTTCATCAAGGCCCTGCCGATGGAGCTGATCGAGGCGGCGCGTGTCGAGGGCGTCGCGGAATGGCGCATATTCTGGTATGTCGTTCTGCCGTTGATGCGGCCCGCCATTGCGGCGCTGTCGGTGCTGATCTTTACCTTCATCTGGAACGATTACTTCTGGGCCATCGTGCTGACCCAGGGGCCAGGGGCGCAACCGGTGACCGCCGGTATCACCTCGTTCAATTCGCAATTCGTGGCGCAGTATAATCTGATGAGCGCCGGCAGCATCGTCGCGGCGATCCCGCCCGTGTTGATGTTCTTTGCCATGCAAAAACATTTCATCGCGGGCCTGACATTGGGGGCTGTGAAGTAAATGCGATGCTGGCGGTTGGATGATGGGCGTCAGACGCTGGTGCTTGGCTCTGACCGGGACCACCTGGCCGAAATTATCTACTGGGGGCCACGTCTGCCGGATGCCGAGGATCTGACTACGCTTTTTTCGGCCCATGCCATCGACGTGACCGGCGGCATGCTGGATGCCAACCCCGAATTGTCGATATGCCCTGAGGCAACGCGCAGCTTTCCGGGGCAGCCGGGGTTGATCCTGCGGGCCGGTGACGGCACGCCGCTGCTGCCGAAATTCTGCTTTGAGAAGGCGGAACAGGGCGACGACCAACTTGAGTTGCGCTTTGTGGATGCGGCCAATGGCCTGACCTACACCGCCCACTTTTCGATCGACCCGGCCACCCATATGATTGTGGCGCAGGCAACGCTTGAGGCCGCCAAGCCGGTGCATCTGCACTGGCTGTCGGCCCCGGTCTTTCCCGGCCCGCAGCTATCGGATGACATGATCGACGTCGCCGGGCGCTGGTGTGGCGAGTTCCAGTTGAACCGCACCCCCTGGTCGCCCGGCATGCGCTATCGCGAAAACCGCACCGGGCGCACCGGCCATGAACATTTCCCCGGTCTCATCCTGCCCTGCCGGGGGGCCACCAACACGCGCGGCCATGCCTATGCCTTTCACTATGGCTGGTCGGGCGGGCACCGGATGGTGGCCGAAGAATTGCCCGATGGCCGCCGCCAGATCCAGTTCGGCCATGCCGCCCGCGTCGAAAGCGCGCCCGCCACCCGGTTCGAAACCGCGCCGCTTTATGCGGTGTTCTCGGATGATGGCATCAATGGCTGCGCGGTCGCCTTCCAACGTCACCTGCGCGACCGGATTGTGCAGTTCCCCGATCCCGCGCGCCCGCGCCCGGTGCATTACAATTGTTGGGAGGCGGTCTATTTCGATCACAGCCTGCCCACCCTGAAAGACATCGCCACCCGCGCCGCCACCCTTGGGGCGGAACGTTTCGTGCTGGATGACGGCTGGTTCGGCAATCGCGATGACGACACCCGCGCGCTATCCGATTGGGAGGTCGATGCGCGCAAATACCCCGATGGTCTGGCCCCGCTGATTGCCCATGTCCACGGCCTTGGTATGAGTTTCGGCCTCTGGTTCGAGCCCGAGATGATCAACCCCGACAGCGATATTCACCGCGCCCATCCCGACTGGGCCCTGGGTGGAGAGGATCAGATCCTGGGCCGCAACCAGAAGGCGCTGAACATGGGCTGCGCCGATGTCCGCGATTTCCTGTTCGACCGCATTGCCGCGATCCTGGAAACCCAGGCCATCGACTATATCAAATGGGACCATAACCGCGTCTTGCCGACGCCCGACGCGGCGCAAACCCGCGGCTCTTATGCGTTGATCGACCGGCTGCGCGCCGCCTTTCCGATGGTCGAGATTGAAAGCTGCGCGAGCGGAGGCGGGCGCATTGATTTCGGCATTCTCAGCCGCACGCACCGGGTCTGGCTGTCTGACAGCAACGATGCGCTGGAACGGCTGAAGATGCAGCATAACGCGGCGATTTTCCTGCCGATGGCGGTGACCGGATCCCATGTCGGGCCGCGCAAATGCCACACCTCGGGTCGCACGCTCGATATCCGGTTCCGCGCCTGGGTGGCGGCGCAGCGTCATATGGGGTTCGAGATGGACCCGCGCGAATTGACCGAAGAAGAAACCGCCGTCCTGACCGAGGTCACCGCGTGGTGGAAAGCCAACCGCGACTGGATGTTCGACGCTGATATTCTGCGCCTCGACAGCCCGGATCGGGCGGTGATCGCCGAACAGCAACTGGCGCAGGGCGGTGCCCGGTTCGTGGTTTTTGCGGGCAAGGCGGCGGTCTCCGATCAGATCGCGCCGCGGCCCCTGCGCCTGACCCGGTTGTCGCCCGATGCGCAGTATCGTATCGACCTGATCAACCGGGGCGATGCCGGGCCATTGTCACGCGGGGCCCCGGCGCTGAAATCGGGGCCGATCACCTTGAGCGGGGCCTATCTGATGAACCATGGCCTGATCCTGCCATGGAGCTTTCCCGAAAGCATGTGGGTTATTGAAGGGACGTTGGTATGACCAAGGACCGCCGCAGCCGCGCCTGGTATGGCAAGGCCGACAAGGATGGCTTCATCCACCGCAGCTGGATGAAGAACCAGGGCTTTCCGGATCACGCTTTTGACGGGCGTCCGGTGATTGGCATCTGCAATACATGGTCCGAGCTGACGCCCTGCAATTCCGGCCTGCGCGATCTGGCCGAGGGCGTCAAACGCGGCGTTTGGGAGGCTGGCGGCTTCCCGGTGGAATTTCCCGTCATGTCATTGGGCGAGACCCAGATGAAACCCACCGCGATGCTGTTTCGCAACCTTCTGGCGATGGATGTCGAGGAATCGATCCGCGCCTATGGCATCGATGGCGTGGTGCTGCTTGGCGGCTGTGACAAGACCACGCCGGGCCAGTTGATGGGCGCGGCCAGCGTCGATCTGCCCTCGATCGTGGTCAGCTCCGGTCCGATGCTGAACGGCAAATGGCAGGGCAAGGATATCGGCTCGGGCACTGATGTCTGGAAATTTTCCGAGGCCGTGCGCGCCGGCGACATGAGCCTCAAGGATTTTATGGCCGCCGAGTCGGGCATGAGCCGGTCCAAAGGCGTCTGCATGACGATGGGCACCGCGTCGACCATGGCCTCGATCGTCGAGGCCATGGGCATGTGTCTGCCCACCAACGCGGCGCTGCCTGCCGTCGATGCCCGCCGGATGGCGCTGGCGCACCTGACCGGCAAGCGCATCGTCGAAATGGTCGACGAGGATCTGAAACCCTCCGACATCTTGACCCGAGAAGCGTTCGAAAACGCGATTCTGGCCAACGCTGCCGTGGGCGGATCGACCAATGCCGTGGTGCATTTGCTGGCGCTTGCGGGCCGTGTCGGCATCGACCTCAGCCTCAAAGATTTCGAACTTGGCGGCGAGATCCCGCTTCTGGTCAACTGCATGCCGTCGGGCAAATATCTTATGGAAGATTTCTGCTATGCGGGCGGCATGCCCGTGGTGCTGAAGGAACTGGCACATCTGTTGCGGCCCGCGCGCACCGTCCTTGGCAGCGACATCTCGGCCTATTCAGACGGGGCAGAATGCTGGAACCGCGACGTGATCCGGTCCTTTGACGAACCGCTGAAACCCGCCGCCGGGCTGCGCGTGCTGCGCGGCAATCTGGCCCCCGACGGGGCTATCGTGAAACCCTCCGCCGCCACCGATGCCCTGCTGGAACACGAAGGTGCTGCGCATGTGTTTGAAAACATCGAGGATCTGAAGGCCAATATCGACCGCGAGGATCTGCCGGTGACGCCCGATAGCATTCTGGTGCTCAAGGGCTGCGGGCCCAAAGGCTATCCCGGCATGCCGGAAGTGGGCAATATGCCGATCCCGAAAAAGCTGGTGCAACAGGGCGTGCGCGACATGATCCGTGTCTCCGATGCGCGCATGTCGGGCACCGCCTATGGCACCGTGATCCTGCATGTCGCGCCCGAGGCGAATGCCGGCGGCCCTCTGGCGCTGGTGAAAACCGGTGACCGCATCCGCGTTTCCGCCCGCGACGGCGTGCTGGAATTGCTGGTCAGCGATGCCGAGCTTGTCGCGCGCCGCGCCAAATGGCAGCCCGATCCGCCACATTACACCCGTGGTTATGCCAAACTCTATATCGACACGGTCTTGCAGGCCGATAAAGGGGCCGACCTGGATTTCCTCGTCGGCAAGGATACCCGCCCGGTGACGCGGGAAAGCCATTGAAGCGCAACACCGGACCCGAAAATTCTTTTAGAAGAATTTTCCGACCGAAGATTTTTCTCCAAAAATCTTCCCGATGAGGAACCAAGATCATGACCGACCAAGCGAGTTATCCCGACCTGGACGGCGCGTCCGTTTTCATCACCGGCGGCGGCTCCGGCATCGGGGCCGACCTGACCGAGGGGTTCCTGCGGCAGGGTGCCAAGGTCGCTTTCGTGCAGCGTTCGGATGCTTCTGCATTCGTCGATGAAATGGAGACCGCGACCGGCAATCGCCCGCTCTATATGCCCTGCGACATTACCGATATCGCGGCGCTTCAGGGCTGTATCGCCAAGGCCGCAAAGGCGCATGGTCCGGTCACTGTTCTGGTCAACAACGCCGCCAATGACAAGCGCCACAGCACCGAAGAAGTGACCGAGAAGTTCTGGGATTGGAGCCATGCCATTAATCTCAAAGCCTATTTTTTCGCCTGCCAGGCGGTGATGCCCGGAATGAAGGCGGCAGGCGGCGGGTCGGTCATCAACTTCTCCTCGATCTCCTACATGATGGGCAATGCGGGCTACCCCTCCTACACGACCGCCAATGGCGGCATCACCGCGATGACCCGATCCCTGGCGCGCGAGTTCGGCCCCGACCGTATCCGCGTCAACGCGCTGGCACCGGGATGGGTTCTGACCCAGAAACAAAGGGAACTTTGGGTCACGCCCGAGGCGCTGGCGGGTCATCTTGACCGGCAATGCCTGAAAGACACGCTCGGGCCAGAGGATATTGTGGGCGGTGTGCTGTTTCTGGCATCGAATGCGTCGAAAATGATGACCGGGCAAGTGATGGTCATAGATGGCGGCGTGGTGACGACGGGGTGAACGAGATGGATTATCTGGCCTGGATCGCGGTTGACTGGGGCACGTCGCATCTGCGCGCCTTCGCGATGGGTGCGGGCGGTCAGGTGCTGGCCAAGGCGCAATCGGAGGACGGCATGGGAACCCTGTCGCAAGCCGATTTCGAACCCGCGCTTTTGGCGCTAATCGACCCCTGGCTCGGGTCCGCACCCGTCACGGCGCTCGCCTGCGGCATGGTCGGCGCGCGCCAAGGCTGGATTGAGGCCGCCTATCAATCCGTTCCCTGCAAACCGGCTGAGGCTGGGCTGACCCGCGCGCCTACGCAAGATCCGCGCCTCAACGTGCTGATCCTGCCGGGCCTGTCGCAGGCCAGCCCGCCCGACGTGATGCGCGGCGAGGAAACCCAGATCCTGGGGGCATTGGCCGAAACCCCCGATTTCGATGGGGTCATCGCTTTGCCCGGCACGCATACGAAATGGGCCCATGTCAGTGCCGGCGAAGTGGTCAGCTTTCAGACCGCGATGACCGGTGAGATCTTTGCGCTGATGGCAGAGAAATCGGTGCTGCGACATTCGGTCGGCGGCAATGAATTGGACCCGACCGCCTTTGATGCAGCCGTTGCCGAGACCCTCTCGCGTCCGGAACGTCTGGCCCAGAGCCTCTTTAGCATCCGCGCCGCCAGCCTGCTGACCGACCAATCCGACCGCGTTGCCCGCGGGCAGCTGTCGGGTCTCCTGATCGGAGTCGAACTGGCCGCAACCCGCCCCTATTGGTTGGGCCGCGAGATCGTGCTTATTGGTGCACCCGCACTGTCGGCACTTTATGCACGCGCCCTGCAATCTCAGGGCGTTGCGGCCAACATCCATGATGGCGACGCGATGACCCTTCGGGGCCTCTGCAACGCCTATGAAACCTTGCGAAAGGCCACGACATGAGCCGACCGATCATTGCCATTCTGCGTGGTATCCAGCCGGGCGAGGCTGTCGATACCTGCACTGCACTGATCGCCGCCGGGATCACCCGGATCGAGGTGCCGCTCAATTCACCCGATCCCTTCGACAGCATCGCGACGATGGCACGCGCGCATGGCGCGGAGGCACAGATCGGAGCGGGAACGGTCCTCACCACCGCCGATGTCGGGCGCGTCGCGAAGGCGGGCGGCGACCTGATCGTCTCGCCCAATATGGATGCGGGCGTGATCCGTGAGAGCAAGCGCCGGAGTATGCTCAGCTACCCCGGTGTCATGACCCCCACCGAATGTTTCGCCGCCCTGCAGGCCGGGGCCGATGGGCTCAAGATCTTTCCCGCCAGCCTGATGGGCCCCGGCGGCATCAAGGCCATCCGCGCGGTGCTGCCGCCCGAAACACAGGTCTTTGCAGTGGGCGGCGCGGGCCCTGACAACTTCGCAGAGTGGTGGCAGGCGGGCATCAGCGGCTTTGGCATCGGCACGGCGCTCTACACGCCGGGGCTGTCGGTGGCCGAGGTTGCAGCCCGCGCCGAGGCCATCGTTGCCGCCTTCGACGAGGCCGCCGGATGGAAGTGAGCGTTTTCGATCCACGGCCCTGCGATCTGGGCGAGGGGCCGCTCTGGCACCCGACGCGGGCACAGCTGTTCTGGTTCGATATCAACGGCCACCGGATGATGACCAGCGGCGGCGAATGGCAGTTCGACCGACCCGTCTCCGCCGCCGGGTGGCTCGCCGAGGACAATCTGCTGATTGCCACCGACCGGGATCTGATCCGGTTTCACATCGAAACCGGGGCGCAGGAACCCGTCGCGCCGCTCGAGGCCGATAATCCCGTCACTCGCTCAAACGATGGCCGCGCCGATCCCTGGGGCGGGTTCTGGATCGGCACCATGGGCAAGGCTGCGGAACCGGGCGCGGGCGCGATCTATCGCTACTATCGCGGTGAGCTGCGGCGACTTTTTCCAGATATCACGATCCCGAACGCGATCTGCTTTGCACCTGGCGGGGCCCATGCCTACTTTGCCGATACCGCGCGCGGCATCGTCTGGCGGCAGGCGCTGGAGGCAAACGATGGCTGGCCCACAGGCACCCCCGAGATCTATCTCGATCATGGCGCGGATGGCCCCAACCCCGATGGCGCGGTGATCGACGCGGCGGGCAATTTCTGGTGCGCCGAATGGGGCAGTGCCCGGGTGCGCTGCTACAGCCCAACGGGCGCGGTTCTGCGCGATATCGCTCTGCCGGTCTCGCAGCCTTCCTGCCCGGCTTTCGGCGGCTCAGACCTCTACATCACCACCGCGCGCGAGGGCTTGAGCGCGGAGGCCCTGGCCGAAGAGCCGCAGGCAGGTCAGGTTTTCGTGGCGCGCAATGTCGCCCCCGGTCAACCCGAGCATAAGGTCATCCTGTGAAACGCACGCTTGGCACCTGCTACTACCCCGAACACTGGCCCGAGGATCAATGGGCCAGGGACGCCGCCCGCATGGCCGAGATTGGCCTGACCTGGGTGCGTATCGGCGAGTTCGCCTGGTCGCAGCTGGAACCCGCTCCCGGCGATCTGCGCCTCGATTGGCTCGACCGCGCGATAGACGTGCTCGGGGCGGCGGGGCTCAAGGTGGTTCTGGGCACCCCCACGGCGACGCCGCCGCGCTGGATGCTGGACAAACACCCCGACATGCTGGCGCTGGACGCCTATGGCCGCCCCCGCAAATTCGGCTCACGCAGGCACTATTGCTTCAGCCATGACGGATACCGCGAAGAGGCTGTGCGCATCACCCGCCTGCTGGCCGAACGCTATGGCCGGAATCCTCATATAGCGGCCTGGCAGACAGATAACGAATATGGCTGCCACGACACCACGCTGTCCTATTCCGGCGCTGCGACCCGCGCCTTTCGCAACTGGTGCGCAAACCGCTACCAGTCGACTGAGGCTCTGAACCGGGCCTGGGGCAATGTGTTCTGGTCGATGGTCTATGACGATTTCGACCAGATCGACCTGCCCAACCTGACCGTGACCGAACCGAACCCGGCCCACGCCATGGCATTCCGCCGGTTCAGCTCGGATCAGGTGGCGCGCTTCAATCTGGCGCAGGTCGAGGCCATTCGCGCCCATTCAGCCGCCCCGATCAGCCATAATTACATGGGCAGGATCACCGATTTCGACCATTTCACCCTTGGCCGCCAGATGGAGATCGCCACCTGGGACAGCTATCCGCTCGGCTTTCTGGAGGACCGGATCGAAGATGGGGCCGACCACATACGCCGCTACGCGCGGCAGGGTGATCCGGATTTCCAGGCCTTCCACCATGACCTTTACCGCGCGGTCGGAAACGGTCGCTGGTGGGTCATGGAACAACAGCCCGGGCCCGTGAATTGGGCCCCCTACAACCCCGCGCCCTTGCCCGGCATGGCCCGGTTCTGGGCGTGGGAAGCCTTTGCCCACGGGGCCGAGGCGGTGTGCTATTTCCGTTGGCGGCAGGCCCCGTTCGCGCAGGAACAGATGCACGCGGGCATGTTGCGCCCCGATGGCACCCCCGCGCCCGCCTATCACGAGGCGGCCGAGGTCGCCCGCGAACTGGCCGCGATGCCCGAGGTGGCGGCCACGCAAGCCCCGGTGGCGCTGGTCTTTGACTATGCCTCGGTCTGGGCCTGGCAGGTGCAGCCGCAGGGGCAGGGCCTGGATTATTTCCGGCTGGTGTTCGAGATCTACCGGGGTCTCAGGAAACTGGGGCAGTCCATCGACATCCTGCCCGCCGATACCTCCGATCTGGACGGCTATGCCCTGGTTCTTGCGCCCGGTCTGGTGGCGATCCCCGATGCGCTGATGCAAGCCATTCAGGCCTGCGATGCGCAGGTGATGTTGGGGCCGCGCGCGGGCTCCAAGACGCCCGAGATGGCGATCCCCGTGCCGCTGCCCCCCGCGATCCCCGGCCTGGATGTGACCGTTTCCCGCGTCGAAAGCCTGCGCCCCGACATGGCCCTGCCCGTGGCCGATCAGGGTCATATTATTGGCTGGCGCGAGGTGCTGGAAGGCACGGCAAAGGTGCAGGTCGCGGCCACCGACGGCGTGCCGGTGATGATGGGCCAAAACGGGCGTTATTATCTGGGCGGCTGGCCGGATGCCGATCTTTTGTCGCTGATCCTGTCCCGGCTCCTGGCCGATGCCGGTCTGGCGGTCCATCAAATGCCGCCCGATATCCGCAGACGGCAGGCGGGCGAGACCGTGTTCCTGTTCAATCACGGCCCCGCTCCGGTCGCCTATCAGGGCCGCACCATCCCTGCCGCCGGTGTGGTCTGGACCGGGGCCGGCTGACCCAACCCCCGGGGGGTTGCACCCGCCCGCGCGCCCGTGCATCACTCGGGCTTCTGTCACAAGGGGCGCGGTCATGGCCGGGGTCAGGGTTGTTATCAACGGGTTCGGGCGCATCGGCCGGTCGGTGCTGCGCGCCTGGCTGAAATCCGATGTCTGGCCCGAAGTTGAGATCGTCGGCGTCAACGATATCGCGCCGCTGGACACCTGCGCCTATCTCTTTGAATTCGACAGCGTTTTCGGCCCCTTTCCAGGCGGTGTCGAAACCGAACCCGGCGCTCTGATCGCGGGCAGCCGCCGCATCGCGTTCACGCAACAACCCGACCTGTCGCAGCTTGACCTTGCCTCTGTCGATATCCTGATGGAATGCACCGGCCGCGCCAGTGATCGCGCAATCGCCGAGCAGGGTCTGGCGGCGGGTGCGGCGCGGGTTCTGGTCTCGGGCCCATGCCCGGAGGCCGATCTGACCATGGTGCTGGGGGCCAATGACGCGGCCCTGACGCCCGCGCACCGGATCGTGTCCAATGCCTCCTGCACCACCAATGCGCTCGCCCCTCTGGCCCGCGTGCTGGACGATGCCTACGGGCTGGAAACCGCGCTGATGACGACGGTGCATTGCTATACCGGCAGCCAGCCGACGGTGGATATGCCGATGGCCAGCCCCGCCCGCAGCCGTGCCGCCGCGCTGTCGATGGTGCCGACAACCACCAGCGCCGAAAGCCTCGTTGATGTCGTGCTGCCCGCTCTGGCGGGGCGGATCACCGGATCGGCGGTGCGCGTGCCCTCGGCCTCCGTGTCCTGCATCGATCTGTCGGTGATCCTGCGCGACAGGCCTCAGGCGGCGGAGGTGCGCGCGCATCTGGCCTCATCGGGCGGTGTCATTGGCTATACCGACAAGCCGCTGGTGTCGTCAGACCTGCGGCAAAGGTCGGAATCGCTGATCGTGGCGGGGCCTGAAATTAAACGTTCCAAGGGCGGCATGCTGCGCGTCTTTGGCTGGTATGACAATGAATGGGGCTTTTCCTGCCGAATGCTGGATGTGGCCCGAAAGATGGGAGAACTGGAATGACCGGATTCAAGACATGGCTGCGGGCGGGCAATTTCATCGATGGCGCATGGGTCGGGGCCGATAGCGGCGAAACCATCGAGGTGACGAACCCGGCAACGGGCGACGTAATCGGCACCATTCCCAATGCGGGCGAGGCCGAAACCGCGCGCGCGATCGCTGCCGCCCAAACCGCGTTCCCCGGCTTTGCCGCGATGGACCTGATGTCCCGCGTCGGCCTGTTGTGGAACCTGCATGACGCGTTGATGGATAATGCCGATGATCTGGCCGAGCTGCTGACCGTCGAGATGGGCAAGCCGCTGGCGGAAGCCAAGGGCGAGATCACCATCGGCGCGCAATATATCCGCTGGTTCGCCGAAGAGGCCCGCCGCGCCAAAGGCGAGATCGTGCCCGCTGGCGTCAATGGCCGCCGCATTCTGGTCACCCACCATCCGGTCGGCGTTGTCGGCATGATCACGCCGTGGAATTTCCCTTCCTCGATGCTGGCGCGCAAATTGGGCCCGGCCTTGGCCGTGGGCTGCACCGTGGTGGCAAAACCCGCGACCGCGACGCCCTATTCGGGGTTGGCCTGGGCGGCGCTGGCGCAGGAGGCGGGATTTCCCAAGGGCGTGGTCAATATCGTCACCGGGTCGGCGCGCAAGATCGCGGGCGCGATGATGGACGCCCCCGCGGTGCGCAAGGTGACGTTTACCGGCTCGACCGAAGTGGGCAAGACGCTGATCCGGCAATCGGCCGACACGGTCAAGAAGGTCTCGATGGAACTGGGCGGCAATGCCCCCTTCATCGTGTTCGACGACGCCGATCTGGAAAAGGCGGTCGATGGTGCGATGGCCTCGAAATTCCGCAATGCCGGCCAGACCTGCGTTTGTGCCAACCGGCTCTATGTGCAGGCCGGTATCCATGATGCCTTTGTCGCCCGGCTAATTGAAAAAACCGAGGCGCTCAAGGTCGGCAACGGGATGGAAAAGGGCGTCGAGCAGGGGCCGATGATCGATGTCGCCGCAGTTGAAAAGGTTGAGGAATTCATCACCGACGCCACCGCCAAAGGGGCCACGATTGCCACCGGCGGTGCGCGACATGGCAATGGCGGGTCGTTCTTTACCCCCACCATCGTCACCGGTGCCACGCAGGATATGATGTTCGCAAAGGAAGAGATTTTCGGGCCGCTCGCCCCGGTGTTCAAATTCGACACCGAGGCAGAGGTCATCGCCATGGCAAATGACACCGAGTTCGGCCTTGCCTGCTATGCCTATACCGCCGATCTGGGCCGCGCCTTCCGCCTCAACGAGGGGCTGGAATACGGCATGATCGGGATCAATTCGGGGCTGATCACCACCGTCGAGGCCCCGTTTGGCGGCGTCAAGGAAAGCGGCATGGGCAAGGAAGGCGGCAGCCAGGGGTTGGAGGATTACCTGGACACCAAATATGTCTGCATCGACGGGATCTGAAGCCACG
>Ga0316204_10008696_pt1 | contig 13909 bp, 13 predicted proteins | sample 6monrhotite_MG_2_FD_205661 | JGI IMG/M metagenome (GOLD analysis project Ga0316204, IMG submission 205661) | Microbial mat bacterial communities from mineral coupon in-situ incubated in ocean water Damariscotta River, Maine, United States -... | ecosystem: Environmental > Aquatic > Marine >... | reverse complement strand
GTGCGCGAACCTGCGGCGGCCAATGTGGCGGTCATCAAATCCCATGTGGATCGGGTCGAGACAGCAACCGAAGCCGAGATCGAGGCGGCGGTGTTTGACCTGCTGTCCTATGAAAAAATCGTCGCTGAAGGCGCGGCAGGGGCGGGGCTTGCGGTCATCACGAAACACGCGAAAGACTGGCACGGCAAAAAAGTCGGGCTGGTGGTCTGCGGCGGCAATATCGACTCGCGCCTGCTTTCGACCCTAATCCTGCGCGGGTTGGTCCGGGATGGCCGGATCACCCGTTTGACATTCGAGATTGACGACAGACCGGGCCAGCTGTCGGATATCTCTCGCATTATCGGTGCAGCAGGGGCCAATGTGATCGAGGTGATCCACCAACGGATGATGCAAAGCGTATCGCTCAAGCAGGCCGAACTGGAGATCGTGATCGAGGCGCGCGATCAGCAACACGTCGCCGAGACGGTCGCTGAACTGCGTGCCGCAGGTTTCAGCGTGCGCGCGGATAGCGAGATTACCTAGTCAAGGTTGGCGTCAAAGAGCGTGGTGAAGCCGGTGATCAAAGTGTCGCGGTATTCAGGCCTGTCCATCAACATCTCATGCTGGGCCCCTTGCAGAACATGCAGTTTACCCCTTGGCCATGCGGCCATCCGCCGTTTGATCCGCCCGATATCGACAATCGCTTCGCCGGTGCTGATATAGCTGAGACAGTCGATATCAGGTGACGGCATGGCGGCCAGTTCGCGCGTTTCGCGCAAAGCTGTGCTGAGCCATGCCAGCGAGGGCCCGCCGAGTGCCAACTCTGGCTGCGCCCGGACCATGTTTTGCATTGTTTCAAAGGCCTCTGGGTCGGTTGTCAGTGAATTACCTTCAAATGGCGCGCGCAGGACATAGGTTTCTTCGAATTGCCCCGGAACGATCCGCTGTGTGAACCCAAATATGCGCGCTAGCGTAGTCACCGTCCAGGCATAGACCAACAAAGGCGATGTGGTCTGCACACCCCAGAATGGCGCTGAAAACCCGCATGCTTTGACCGCGAGCCCTTCGATGATGGCACGCAAAGCAATGGCGCCCCCCATGGAATGGCCGATTACGAAATAAGGTTTTGGAAGATCAAGTGCCGCAACATGCGCCATCACGGCGGCGACATCTTTTTGATAGTGCTTGTAGTCGTCCACATGGCCAATGGCCGGGTTCGGGTGCAACCGATCAGCAAGACCCTGACCGCGCCAATCAACAGCGACGCTAGAATAGCCATGCTTGATCAGTGATGTCGCGGTGCGACCATATTTTTCGACAAATTCCGTCCGACCGGGGAAAAGGAGGATCGTACCCTTGGCAGGCGCACAGGGCCAATGGGCCACGCGAATGCGCACACCGTCCGATGTGGTGAGCCAATGGGCAAGGCCCTTCACGGTACTGCCGGTGATCTCGTTGTAAAGGGGGGCGGGCTCCATCTTCAGGAAAGCACTCCGGCGAGCCTCATCGCTTGGCCCATGTCGCCATCGACAGTGAGCTTGCCGGTCATGAATGCTGTCGTCGGGTTCGTCTCGCCCTCAAGGATCGCCCTGAACACCTCTGTTGTGGCCGTCAAGGTTACATCCGCCTCGTCTTCACTGGCGCGCGCGCCATCGCTGTCGATGATGATGCTGCCTTCGCCTTCGATGGCGAATTTTGCGGTGCCGTCAAAGCCTGCCCCATCCATCTTTGCATTCAGGGCGGCGACTGCCTCGGTTACAACATCACTCATATTTCGTCCTCTATTCGTTGATGTGATTGCGCGGGCTCTGGTGTTGGCCGCTCAGTGCGCTACATTACCTTTATGGTTATGCAGAGACATCGCTTCAAATGTATCGTTACGGCACTTTGCTTTGTGGTCGGGTTTTCCTTGCCGGGTTTCGCGCAGCAAACGACGTTGGATGAACTTTATCAAGAGCTCTCCGAGGCTGACGAGAGCACTTATGTGCGCATTGAAAGGCAGATCATCGCCCAATGGGAAAAAAGCGGATCAGCGGCGATGGATCTGTTGCTGCGCCGGGGCAAGGATGCGCTGGACGACGGGCAACCTGATGTCGCGGTCGAGCATTTCACGGCATTGATTGACCACGCTCCGGACTTTGCTGAAGGCTATTATGGCCGCGCCTCGTCCTATTATCTGCTGGGTATGACTGGCCCTGCGCTCGATGATATTCGTCAAACGCTCGCGCTGAACCCGCGCCAATTCGAGGCGATGCGCGGATTGGCATCCATCATGGAAGAACTGGAACGCCCGGAAGACGCGCTGGAGCTTTATCAGATGATCCTTTCGATGAACCCGAGTTCTGCGGAAGTTCTGGAGTCCGTTGAGCGTTTGAATTTGCAGCTGGAGGGGCTCGCGCTCTAGGCGCGCCGCCCTCCGAGGTTTCGGGGAAGATCATGACGGGGTCCCGGATAACGGCTGTGCTTGGGCCGACGAATACTGGCAAAACGCACTATGCAATTGAGCGGATGCTGTCCTACCGGACCGGTGTGATTGGCCTGCCGCTGCGCCTTCTTGCGCGCGAGGTCTACGACCGGATCGTCGCGGTGCGCGGGCCCGGTGTCGTCGCGCTTGTGACGGGTGAAGAGCGGATTGTGCCACCCAGGGCGGCCTATTGGGTGTGCACGGTGGAGGCGATGCCAGAGGGGATCGGCTGCGACTTTCTTGCAGTTGATGAGATCCAGCTTTGCAGTGATCCTGAGCGGGGGCATGTGTTCACCGACCGGCTTTTGCATGCGCGTGGCCTGCATGAGACGTTGTTTCTGGGGGCCGAGACGATGCGCGGCGCGATCTCGACAATGGTGCCAGAGGCCAATCTCATGCGTCGCGAGCGGATGTCGCAGTTGACCTACACAGGTTCGAAAAAGATAAGCAGAATGCCCAGACGATCCGCAATCGTCGGATTTTCGGTTGAAAATGTCTATGCGATCGCCGAACTTTTGCGCCGCACAAAGGGCGGCGCCGCCGTTGTCATGGGGGCATTGTCGCCGCGCACCCGCAATGCGCAGGTCGAAATGTATCAAAACGGCGATGTTGATTTTCTCGTTGCCACGGATGCCATCGGCATGGGGTTGAACCTTGATATCAGTCATGTCGCCTTTTCCGCGCTGACCAAGTTTGATGGCCGTCGGATGCGGCCCTTGCAGCCCGAGGAGCTTGCGCAAGTTGCAGGGCGCGCCGGACGGCATATCGAGAATGGTACCTTTGGTGTAACCGGCGAAGCAATGCCATTGGACGATAACGTCGCTCAGGCAATTTGCGACCACCGGTTCCAACCGGTCAAGAAACTGCAGTGGCGCAACAGCCGGTTACAGTTCGGGTCGGTCAAACGCCTGATCGCGACATTGGAAGAGCGGACAAATGATACCTGGCTGACACGGGTGCGCGAAAGTGATGACCTTGCGGCCCTCAAGGCGCTGGCAATGGATAGTGAAGTCTCAGCGCGTGCCACCGATGGCCCTTCGGTCAAATTGCTGTGGGATGTCTGCCGAATCCCCGATTTCCGGGGTATCAGCAAGGGCGAACATGCGGGGCTGCTGACCCACATCTACAATGACCTTCACCAGCTTGGGCATGTGTCCGCCAATTGGTTCGGTTTGCAGGTCCGGCGCATTGACCGCACAGACGGCGATATAGATATGCTGTCTAAAAGGCTCGCATATATCCGCACTTGGACATACGTTGCTCAACGCAACGGATGGTTGCATGACGAATCTCATTGGCGTGATGAGACTCGCGCTGTAGAAGACCGACTATCAGATGCGCTGCACGGCGCATTGACGCAAAGATTTGTGGACCGGCGGACAAGTATTCTGCTTCGCCGGCTCAAACAGAAGGAGAGCCTTTTGGCCGAGGTGAGTGACAAGGGTGAAGTAACCGTCGAAGGCGAATTCGTCGGACGGTTGGAAGCGTTCCGGTTCCGGATGGACAAGGCCGCAAGTGCTGATGAGGCAAAGACGCTGAGACAGGCTTCTGCGCAGGCTTTGCTGCCGCATTTTCATCTGCTGGCGGATCGGTTCTACAACGCGCCCGACCCAGAGATTGATTTCACAGAGCAGGGTGGCCTCATGTGGGGCGATCAGGCTGTCGGCAAGCTGGTCAAAGGGGATGATCCGCTGAAGCCGGGTATCGAGGCCTTTGTTGATGACGAAGCCGGCGAGGATGTTGTCGCCAAGGTACAGCGCCGCTTGCGGCACTTCATTGATCGCAAGATTGCCGCCGGGTTCGAGCCACTTCTGGCGCTGAAGAATGACGAAACACTGACAGGTGCTGCCAAGGGTTTTGCTTTTCAGATGGCCGAAGGGCTTGGCATCGTTCCACGCGGTGATGTTGCAGATGAAGTGAAGGCGCTGGATCAGGACGCGCGCGGTGCGCTGCGCAAGCATGGCCTTCGCTTTGGTCAGTTCACGGTCTTTATGCCGCTTCTGCTTAAGCCAGCGCCGACACGGCTGCGTCTGGTGTTGTGGTCGCTTGCCAAAGGTTTGGCAGAGTTTCCCGAAAGCCCGCCCCCCGGGCTGGTGACCGTGCCTGCGTCCAAAGATGCGGTTCCCGGTTATTATGCCATGGCCGGTTACCGCGCGGCGGGCGAACGTGCGATCCGCATTGATATGCTGGAACGCCTTGCCGATATGCTGCGCGATCAGGACAGCCGCAGCGGGTTCGAGGCGAATCCCGATATGTTGTCGATCACCGGCATGACGCTTGAGCAATTTGCGGATCTGATGGCCGGGCTTGGCTATAAGGCCGAAAAAGGCGAACGCGAAAAGCTCAAGGCCGCCCGCCCACCGCAGACCCCCGATACGCCACCTGTCGAGGTGCCGGGCACGCCGCCGGTTGAAACCCCGGCCGATACGCCACTGGAAACCCCGGTCAATCCGCCTTCTGAAACCCCTACAGAAGTGCCGCAGGAAATCCCGTCGGACACGAGCGATGACACGCGGCCTGCGCCAGAGACCAGTGCCGAGGTCGAGCAGGAAGTTTTTTACACCTTCACCTGGGGCGGTCGGGCCGCCCGCCCGGCGCGGCCTCAGGGCGATGGACGCCCGCGTGGCAAAGGCAAACCAAAGGCAAAAGGCAAGCCGCAGGGTGGTGGCAACAAGTCGCAAACCTATCAGGCCAAGCCCAAGCGCGAAAAACAGATCGACCCTGACAATCCATTTGCTGCCGCCCTGGCGGGCTTTAAAAAGGATTGACGGACCCGCGCCCAACAATCCGGTTGGACAAATGGCTCTGGCAGGCTCGGTTTTTCAAATCGCGCAGCCTTGCCGCCGGGGTTGTCACGGGCGGCAAGCTGCGTGTCGACAGCCAGCCCATCAGCAAACCTGCCCGCGCTGTCGGGCCGGGTCATGTGCTAACCTTCGTGCAGGGAAATGAAACAAGGGTTGTGCGGATATTGTCCTGTGGCACAAGGCGCGGGCCTGCTCCCGAGGCACAGGCGCTTTATGAGGATCTGACCCCCGCACCGAAAGAACGCCCGGCTGCCGCAAAAGGTGCAAACCCGCGATACGAAAAAGGTGGTCGGCCGACCAAGAAGGATCGTCGCGACATGGGGCTGAAATAGGGCAGGACCCCAACCGCCTTTCTGCCGCTTTCACAAGGTTTCTTGAACACCCCTGCATCACTGTTTCTGTTGGACCTTGAATGCCCGGGCTGTCTATTCTAGCTAGGCAGCGTTAGATATTCGGAACCAGCACCCCATGACATATATCGTCAACGACAACTGCATTGCCTGCAAGTACACCGACTGCGTTGAAGTCTGCCCCGTAGACTGCTTTTACGAAGGCGAAAACATGCTGGTGATCCACCCTGACGAATGCATCGACTGCGGCGTGTGCGAGCCAGAGTGCCCCGCTGACGCGATCCGGCCCGATACAGAGCCAGACATGGAAAAATGGGTTGAATTCAACCGCAAGTATTCCGAGATGTGGCCAGTCATTATCACCAAGAAAGACCCGTTGCCGAACGCCGATGAGATGGACGGCAAGGAAGGCAAGATAGATCTGTTTTCCGAGGCGCCGGGCGAAGGCGGTTGATTCGGCAACGCCTGAGGTCTAAGCATTTATTTCAAAAGGATTTTCTATCGCTGCAATGCAGCGCTTTCAGATTCGCTGTTTTTGTGATACAATCCCTTGGATGCTGCGAACCAACTGATCCAGTTTCGTAACCGACATATCCCGGCGGAGGCACATGCCACCGGCGGTTTTTTTGTCGTCCGAAACCAAAGTACCGCCATGGAAGGACGAACATGAGCAAGAAGAAATACGACTTTAGCCCGAATGAGTTTGTTGTCTACCCCGCGCACGGCGTGGGCAAGATTGTCTCGATTGAAACGCAGGAGGTCGCCGGTTTTGAGCTTGAGATGTTTGTTATCTCATTTGAAAAAGACAAGATGACGCTGCGTGTGCCGACGGACAAGGCGACCCATGTTGGGATGCGCGCGTTGGCAACCCCTGATGTTGTCAGCCACGCCATGAAAACCTTGCGTGGCAAAGCCAAGGTCAAAAAGGCCATGTGGTCCCGCCGGGCACAGGAGTATGAGCAAAAGATCAACTCTGGTGACCTGATCGCGATTGCCGAGGTCGTCCGCGATCTGCACCGCCAGGATGATCAGCGCGAGCAGAGCTATTCCGAACGCCAGCTTTATGAGGCTGCACTGGAGCGTCTGACGCGCGAGATCGCCGCCGTGGCCGGCAATGATGAGAACGCCGCTGCAGCCGAGATTGACTCGGTGTTGGTCAGCCGCGCTGCCTAGGCATGCGTTGATGAAAAGAGGGCCGCACTTGTTTGAAAGTGCGGCCTTTTTCCTGCGCAGTTAAAGTGCTCGCCAGCCGATATCAGACCGGTAGAACCCGTCATCCCAATCGATGCTTTTGGCCATCTCATAGGCTTTCTCATGCGCTTCTGCTAACGAATTTCCGCGCGCAGTGATGTTCAGAACGCGCCCGCCGGATGCCGCAATTTGCCCATCGGCCAGCGCTGTTCCTGCGTGAAAGACCATGTGAAAGCTGTCATTTGGCTGGCTCTCGAGCCCGTTGATCACTGTGCCCTTTGCATAGCTGCCCGGATATCCTTTGGCCGCCATCACGATGGTCAGCGCGTGGTCATCCGCCCAATTCACCTGCACTTCGGCCAATCTCTGTTCGGCGCAGGCCTGTAGCAGATCAAGGATCTGCCCGCCCAGACGCATCATCAGGCATTGGCATTCTGGATCACCAAAGCGCACATTATACTCCACCAGACGGGGCTGACCGTTTTCGATCATCAGTCCGCAGAATAACACCCCCTGAAATGGCGTGCCGCGCTTGCGCATTTCGTCCATGGTCGGCTGGATGATTTGATCAACGGCCATTTGGGTGATGTCGTCATTCATCACAGGTGCAGGGGAATAGGCGCCCATGCCGCCGGTATTCGGGCCCGTATCACCGTCATAGGCGCGTTTGTGGTCTTGTGCCGTACCAACGGGCAGGATGGTTTCACCGTCGCAGAGGACAAAGAAAGACGCCTCTTCGCCGTCCATGAACTCTTCTATCACGACTTCAGCACCCGCCGCACCAAAGCTGCCGTCGAACATGGTGTCGATGGCAGCCAGTGCTTCGGCTTCGGTCATTGCAACAACCACACCTTTGCCCGCGGCGAGCCCATCGGCTTTGACGACGATAGGTGCACCTTTTGCGCGAACATAGGCATGGGCCGCGTCGGCGTTCGTAAAATGGGCATAGGCCGCGGTGGGCGCATTTGCGGCGTCACAGATGGCTTTGGTAAAAGCCTTTGAGGCCTCAAGCTGTGCCGCCTCTTGACTGGGGCCAAAGACAAGAAACCCGGCACTGCGTAGCCGATCTGCAACGCCGGCGGCAAGCGGTGCTTCCGGCCCGATGATCACGAAATCAATGGCGTTTTCTTCGGCAAAGGTCGCCACTGCGCCGCCATCAACTATGTTGATATCCGCACATTCGGCGATTGCGCCGATGCCCGCATTGCCGGGGGCAACAATGAGGCGGTCGCACTTTGGGTTCTGTTTGATCGCCCAGGCCAGGCTGTGTTCACGCCCGCCGCCGCCTAAGATGAGAATATTCATGTTTGCCTCTGCCTGTGCTTTGGTGGCCCGGTTCTAAGGTGGTGACCCTGCAACCACAAGTGTCCCGCGATGCGCATGTCTTTTACACGCAGCGCTTGGCCATTGGCACGCTTCATACTACTGTTCCGACAGGGGCGGCATCAGGTAAGTGATCAGGAACAATGACACCGATCAAGAAAGACCGGAAGCTTTGGCATCGCCTTGAAGGCTATAGCTTTCATGAGCGCCCGTTGAGGCAGTCCATTGTGGATCGGCTTGTGGAAGAAACAGGGCATTCGGTCGATGTCTGTTACATCCTCGTCGAAGAATACCGCCGTTTCATGTATTTGGTCGGCAGCACCGGAGAAACCTTGGCGCCGTCTCCGATTGTCGATGAGGTCTGGCGGCTGCATGCTGAAGATACCAACGCCTATTTCGAAGACTTCTGCCCGCACGTCATTGGTCGCGTTATTCACCACCCCGGCGACCATCCGCCCTTTGAGGATGACCCGGCCTATCTGCGCACAATAGAATATTACGCCGAAGAATTTGGCCGCCCACAAGTTCAGTTCTGGCCGGACCCCGACTTTGCAAGTGTCCGGATTTCCAAGATTTTGTTTTGGGGCAGTGGCATTCTGGCGATCTTGCTTGCCTTGGTGTTCAGCTCTCTTCTTTTTGCCGGGTTTGGTGTCCTCTTGATGCTCATAACACTGTTCCTGAATTGGAAATTCTCGTCCTTGCCATTGCGTACCAGCCGGAAGGGAGGGGCCACATGAACGATCTTTTTGAAGATGGCCCTGTCGACAACACCCCTGAGTTTTCAGTTTCTGAAATCTCTGGCGCAGTCAAGAAAGCCATCGAAGGCGGTTTTTCCCATGTGCGTGTGCGTGGGGAGGTGGGCCGCGTGTCGCGGCCGGCGTCAGGCCACATCTACATGGACCTCAAGGATGATCGCGCCGTTCTGGCGGGGGTGATCTGGAAAGGCCGCGCACAGGGTCTGGCCCATCGCCCCGAAGAGGGGATGGAAGTCATCGCAACCGGAAAATTGACCACATTTCCCGGGCAGTCCAAATATCAGATGGTGATCGAAGACATCGCACCTGCGGGTGCCGGTGCCTTGATGGCGATGCTGGAAAAACGCAAGGCGGCGCTGGCGGCAGAGGGGCTTTTTGCGCCCGACCGCAAGAAAGTGCTGCCCTTTCTGCCCGAAATCATTGGCGTCGTGACCTCACCTTCGGGCGCGGTGATCCGCGATATTCTGCACCGTCTGCGCGATCGGTTTCCGCGCAAGGTGCTGATCTGGCCGGTGGCGGTGCAGGGGGCCAGATGCGCGCCAGAGGTGGCCGCAGCGATCGAAGGGTTCAATCTGTTGACACCCGGTGGCGCCTTGCCGCGCCCCGATTTGCTGATCGTGGCGCGCGGCGGCGGGTCTCTGGAAGATTTATGGGGCTTCAACGAAGAGGTTGTTGCGCGTGCCGCCGCCGCCTCGGATATCCCGCTGATTTCGGCTGTGGGACATGAGACGGACACGACGCTAATTGATTTCGTCTCGGACATGCGCGCGCCCACGCCATCGGCGGCGGCGGAGCTGGCCGTGCCGGTGCGGTTGGAATTGCTGGCTTGGGCCGAGCAGCAGGGTGCGCGTCTGAGCCGCGCATTGTCCAACAGCCTGACCCAGCGGCAGCAACGGGTCCGTGATCTGGGCCGGGCCTTGCCGCAGGTTGATGCATTGGTCGAAGGGCCGCGTCAGCGCCTGGATTACCTGGGCGAGAGGCTGCCCTCTGCATTGAAGGGGGCCGCGGCCAGAAAGCGGCTGCAAATGAGCGAGGCGGCCTTGCGCCCCGGTATCCTGTCGCGCCGACTGGCCGAGGATCGCCGGCGGTTGGATGGCTTGGACGCACGATTGGGGCCGGCATTGCAGCGTCGGACACGCGACGGGCGCACAGCGCTGGAACAAACCAGCCGTGGTTTGCGGGGGCAGGTTTTGCTGGATCGCGTGGCGCGTCAAACGGAACGATTGGAGGTCGTCCTGCGCCGGCTGTCCGACCGGGCATCGCGCCAGCAGGCTGAACGGCAGGCGCGACTGGAGGCGCTGGACCGCTTGCGTGAAACGCTGGGCTATGTGGAGACGCTCAGGCGCGGCTACGCCGTTGTGCGCGGCAATGGGGCCGTCGTGACAACCAAAGGGGCTGCCGAAAAGGCGAAGGCGCTGGAGATCGAATTCGCGGATGGTCGGTTGGAAGTGACCAAAGAAGGGCAGGGCAGGTTGCTCTGACCGTCAGTTATTCATGATGACAGATCACTGCAGATCAACGGATCATCCCGGTCGGGGACCTCAAAGATGACAGTGGAATTGGGCCGCGTCGTAAAGACGCCACGCAACCCGTCCGGCTCATCATAGATGGTCCAGCATTTGTGTTCGGGGTCGCCTTCGTAGCGAAAGCAAATGTCGCCCTTGCTCTCAAACCAGACGCCAAATTGGCATATCCCGTCAAAGGCCGACCACATCACGCGGCGGCCCGGAAGATAGCGTTCAACGCCGTAGCTTGGGTTGGTGGCGGTGCGAAATGTAATCGTGCGGCCGGTCACATAGGCGTCAAATTCCTCTGCGTTCATCGCCTCTTGGGCAAAGGTGGGGGACGCAAGCAGAAGCCAAAGAACCAGACTACGCATTGCGCCATTCCTCGACCCGCGGGTCCATGATGCGCCGCCACAAGGGCGGCACCAGAGCGATGCTGGCCATCAGGGGTAGGGGGCGTGGCAGTATGGGCGCACCTTCAGGGATTGTCAGATCAGGATAGTGCCGCCCCGGATGGGCGTGGTGATCGGAGTGGCGGGGAGCATTCAGCATCATGGCAGAGGAAAACCAATGCGGGCTGTTCCAGCTGTGCTTTGCCGCGACAGGCTCTGGCTGACCGTCATCGCCAGCGGCGCGCAACAGGCCGTAATGCTGCACGTAATCAGACATCAGCAATTGCGATTGGGCATAGCCGCAAAGCGCCAGATACCCCACCACTGCCTGCCAACCGCCCAGCAATGCGGCGAGCCCCAGACAAAAGAACGCACCGCCTACATAGACCACATAGGGGTTGCGCCATGCTGGCTGTCCGACCCGTTCACGGCGCGCGTGCTCTGCCAGATACCCTGCGCGAAACGATCCGATCCACGCCCGCAGCATATAGCGATAAAGGTTCTCGCCCTTGCGCGATGTATTGGGATCGTCTGGCGTTGCCACAAGAGGATGATGGACAAGCAAATGGGCCGATGTGTGATGCCCAAAAAGCAGGGTGATATAAGACCACATGCCCAACCGATGCAATGCGCGGCTTTGGCGGTGGATCAACTCGTGTGCGTTGGCGTTGCTGACCTGCCCCAACCATAGGCCGGCGGCGAAAAACAAGCCCAGCTTTTCAAGCATGCCAAGGGTCGGGTTGACCAGTGACCAGACAATGGCTGGAAGTAGAATGAAATGTGCGACAGCGATCGCGATTGAAAGCGCTGCGCCCCCGCCCTGACCTGCGGTTGTATCACCCGGGGTGAGCAGCCGGTCCAGCAAGCTTGTCATCGCGGTCAGATACACAACCGCAGCCAAGACCCAAGGCCCACCGGCCACTGCCCCGGTGCCAAGCAATGCCGCAGGCGTCAGTGTCGCAAAGCCAAAGAGCAAAAACCGCAATGTCATGTTTGGGATTGTTAGCACGTGTTTCCGCGCTGCACAGTGGAAATTGTGTCGCTGCGCGGTTTGGTCCCTTGCGGTGTCGCTTTTGCGTGGTTTGCGCTGCTTTTGCCGACTATGTTGGCGGTGATTTAAAGGGGATGCGTGATGGCTTTGGACAATCGCAAAGGTGTTTGGAAATCCGGCAAAGGCAAAGGGCGGCATCGCCCCAAGGGCCGTCAGCTGGACGATGCCGCTTGGGCGGAAGTGCGGGCCTTGCTGGGGGATCAGCCGCGCCGACGCGATATGCTGATCGAGTTCTTGCACCTGATACAGGATGCCTATGGCTGTCTCTCTGCTGCGCATCTGCGGGCGCTGGCCGAAGAGCTGCGGCTTGGTCAGGCAGAGGTTTATGAAGTTGCGACCTTCTATGCCCACTTTGACGTGGTGAAGGAAGGCGCGCCCAAACCACCCGCTTTGACGATCCGTGTCTGCGATTCGCTGTCATGTGAATTGGCCGGCGCGCAGCAACTGAAAGCCGCATTGGAGGACGGATTGGACCCCGCCGAAGTGCGCGTTCTGCGCGCACCCTGCATGGGCCGCTGTGATACTGCGCCGGTATTGGAGTTGGGCCATAACCACATCGATCATGCCACCGTGGAAAAGGTCGAGGCGGCAATTGTTGTAGGCGATACGCACGCAGATATCCCGGACTATGAAGATTACGGCACTTACCTGGACGCAGGCGGCTATGCCGAACTGAAGGCGCTGCGCGACAGCGGCGACTGGGGGGTCGTGCAAGAAAAAGTGCTGGCTTCTGGTTTGCGTGGATTGGGCGGCGCTGGTTTCCCATCTGGCAAGAAATGGGGCTTTGTGCGCGGCAATCCCGGCCCACGGTATCTGGCAGTCAACGGGGACGAAGGTGAGCCCGGCACGTTCAAGGACCGCTACTATCTGGAACGCACGCCACATCTGTTTCTTGAGGGCATGCTGATCGCGGCATGGGCGGTCGAAGCAGAGACCTGCTTTATCTATATGCGCGATGAATACCCTGCGGTGCTTGAGATTTTATCGCGCGAGATCAAGAAGTTGGAAGATGAAGGCGTGGTAGCCAAAGGCTATATTGATCTACGCCGCGGTGCCGGGGCCTATATCTGCGGCGAAGAATCCGCGATGATCGAAAGCATTGAAGGCAAGCGGGGCCTGCCCCGGCATCGGCCACCTTTTGTGGCACAGGTTGGCGTTTTTGACAGACCGACGCTGGTGCATAACGTGGAAACCCTGCTTTGGGTGGCGCGGGTTTGCCGGGAAGGGCCGCAAGTGCTGAACGGGACCGAAAAGAATGGGCGCATCGGGTTGCGATCCTATTCTGTTTCCGGCCGCATTGCAGCACCCGGCGTTTACCTTTTGCCCGCCGGATCGACGATCACGGATGTCATTAAGGCGGCAGGTGGGATGGCAGAGGGCCATGTGTTCAAGGCCTATCAACCGGGTGGTCCATCATCGGGCCTGTTGCCTGCGTCAATCAACGATGTGCCGTTGGATTTTGATACGCTGCAACCTTTGGGCACCTTCATCGGCTCTGCTGCCGTCGTCGTTCTGTCTGATCAGGATCCCGCCCGCGATGCTGCACTGAATATGCTGCGTTTCTTTGAGGACGAAAGCTGTGGGCAATGCACGCCATGCCGTGTGGGCTGTGAAAAGGCGGTGAAGCTGATGCAGGCCGACAGTTGGGATCAAGCGCTGCTGGAGGACCTTTGCACGGCCATGGCTGATGCATCCATCTGTGGGTTGGGGCAGGCGGCGCCTAATCCGATCAGGCTGGTCATGCAGCACTTCAAGGACGAGGTGGCCGGGTAGGCCGCTTGCGGGCTTTCCAAATCTGCCGATCATCATTAGGTGATAGCAAAGGCAGTTATGGTTGATCTGAATGTCATTTTTCAAAAAGCTCAAAGACCGGATGTTCAAATCCTCGTCCAAGATTGACGAAGGTTTGGATGCCATCGTGCAAGATGGCGGTGAAGCAGAGGAAATTGTTGAACAAGAGGTTGCAGCGGCTCCGTCGGTAGCCGAGCCAATTCCTGAGCCTGAGCCTGAGCCTGAGCCTGAGCCTGAGCCTGAGCCTGAGCCTGAGCCTGAGCCTGAGCCTGAGCCTGAGCCTGAGCCTGAGCCTGAGCCTGAG